>Ga0181389_1000133_pt1 | contig 28003 bp, 28 predicted proteins | sample 12SPOviralmetaG_FD_130121 | JGI IMG/M metagenome (GOLD analysis project Ga0181389, IMG submission 130121) | Marine viral communities from the oligotrophic San Pedro Time Series (SPOT) site, San Pedro Channel, CA, USA - 12 SPOT_SRF_2010-06-29 | ecosystem: Environmental > Aquatic > Marine > Strait...
AAACTAGGATCGATATACTTACCGTCAATGAACTTTCTCATAGTAACCAACCCCCAACAACACAACCAACGAACATTCCAACAACAAAACAATCTTGACCTAGCGCGGACCACGGGCGTTGAAGCCTGCGGTGTTGGCGGTTAACAAACTCTCTAAACATATTTACATTATCCTACATCATTATACTTTAAACTTTAAACAAAATCACCATATGGTGCAGGGCCCTATCCTACATTGTCGGTCACAGGCCCTTTACTTATTGTAGCTATAGCCTAGTGGCTTTCGGTTGCGAGAATCTCGGTGAGAGCTTCCATGAGATCAACGCATGCGGCGCGGTCAAGCTTGACTGCACCAGACTTTTTAGCGCCGTTGATTAGGCGGAAAGAGACTACGGCAGACTTACCATTTAAAATGGTCTGGTCGATAGTCATACCAGCTTTGCCGTCCTCGTTAGCTACGCAAAGATTAAGATTTACAATGTTAGATTTATTTCGCTTCAATGCCATGTTAGACACTCCTTCAATATATGGGCTTCCGACCCGTTTAGCGGACCGAGGAACAACATCGTTCCTCGCCTCCTTATAGTACTATTATATCATTTTCACGGGACAAACTCAAATTGAGCCCGTAAGTATGCGTAATCATTAGGCTTTATAGCCTCGACGCCGAGTACACTTTGTGACCGTAAAGACTCCAATGATTTCAAGTACTTACGCTACCTACACAAGGGGAAAGGTAGGCAAAGGTACCCGCTACACCTACCTATACCGACATGTATCTCGACTTTTTTTAATTTATTTTCATTTTTTTTTAATTTATTTTATTTTATTTTGATGTAGGTAAGGGTAGGTCTACCCCCCCTCCCCCCGTACATATACCCGGGATGTAAGTCTTATACATACATGTAGGGAGATGTGCGCGCCCTAATACACGCGCTACACCCCGAGAAATTTCCGAGATTTCGGTTCTCTAGAGGCTATTTAGGGTGTACAAAGGAGCCACCCCGTGAAAATCACCAAAAAAATTCTAGAAAATATCATAAAAGAAGAAGCTAGATTAGTGATATTGGAGAAAAAGTTACATGAAGCGCTACCGTTAGCAATTGCTGGTGCGAAGCTGGCAAAAGGAATTGCGGTAGGTATTGCCGGAGAAGCTGTCTTCAGTAGGTTCGCAGACGCTCTAGGTTTAAGCCAGGACGACTCGAAATACCTTGAAGATCTATTAGAAAAATCAGAAGAAAGGGTGATCTTACACGTAATGGGTCAATTAATTGGCTCAGAAGAAAAAATCAACAAAAAAATTCAAACACTAAACGACAAAATTCAATTTTTGGAAGCTTTCATAGAAGATCCAAGAAAAAACCGAGAAACACCAATAGCAAAAGGAGAAACGCTATGAAAATTACCAAAAAAATTCTAGAAAATATCATAAAAGAGGAAATTGCAAGCATTTTGCAAGAGCAAGACCCAATCAAAGCCAAAGAAAAGATTATTGCAGACCTAAAAGCAGAGATCAAAGCAGAAAAAGACCCCAAGAAAAAGGCAAAACTCAAAGCAAAGCTTGAGAAAAAGAAAGCAGACCTGGCTGCGCCAGCAGGAAATGCCGACCAAAATACAGCCGGCAAATAAAAATCACAAAAATATATTTACAAAGCGCCTAAGATTAGGTATAATATAACCATGACTAAAACACGCTTATCAAAAGCCGCTAGATTAAGGCGGGAAATAAACATACAAGCAACAAGAAGCCATTACCAAAGTCCAGGAAGGCTTTGGTTTCCCCATGACGACTATGTTGTTTGTGCGTATTGTGGAGAACCTGCCTGCACAGAGAATCGAGACGGCGGAGATCATGTAATACCAGTCTCCTATATGGCAGAGATCGTAAAAGTAGATCCAAATATCAAATCTCATCGCGTACCTTGTTGTGTGGAGTGCAATTCTATCGCGGGTGATCACCTGTTTACTTCTTTTTTAAAGAAAAAGCTTTATATACAAGCAAAGTATTTTCAAAAACAATCTGAAATGATTGAACACACAGAAGAAGAATTAGCTGGTTATGGCCGGAGCTTGCATGGCATATGCAAAAAACACAACCTTGACAAAGCAAAATATCACAAGCGCGCCTTATATAATCACCCTTATGACAACAGTAGATCTGAGGATCACAGCGATAATCCGCTACTTGCTGTTTATTTTAAAGACAACACCTCTACATTGCAAGCAAACGACCATCGGTGCACTTGGCCTAGTTTTGTTTATCCTCAGCACTTACGTACCCCTTGGATGCGCGCCAAAGAAGTTAGAGACACTTTAAAGGTCACCAAAACAGACTTAAGTGCGATGACTCGCACCGGTGAAGTTGAATTCACCATTATCGGGAAATATTTCTTGTTTAATCATCACGAGATTATTGACTATGGCATTAAGTTGGCCAACGAAGAGATTGATCTAAAAGAAGTCCGGTCCAAGTTCTATCGCCTCAACGAACAAGATAAAATCAAAAAGATTTAAATCAAACCCATATGGTGTGGTCAACTACTTACTGGTGGAGGGCCTTCATGGATAATCCACAACAAATTATCGAAACCACCGAAACTATCATAACGGATATAATTGGTCATTACGGCTGGATGTTTATTGCTGCATTCGCCGTACTCCTTTTTAAAAACGTTGTATCAAATGTTTTAGATGGTTTATTATTTATGTTTGGCCATGACTTTGATGTTGATGATGTTGTTTATATAAAAGGTACCCACCGCGCAAGGATAATTAGACAAACCCCCACCAAAACTGTGTTTCACATGATCGATACTGATCGTAAGCTGATTGTTCCTAATACTGACCTTTATGCGATGCGTATAGAAAAGCCTATGCCTGGTTCTAACGAAGGTAAAGATATCTAATAATTGTCGATTATATGTTATAATACGTAAGAGCTATACATTTTGGGACTATTTAATTAAGCTAGAACAAAAATACCGCGAAAAAAAATTGCGGACTTGGAGAGTGTGAATGAAAATAAAGATAAAAACTGTAACATCAAAAAAAAACTTAACTGAATCATTGGATAGCCGCGGCGATATAATCGTGCACACCGTGGAAAAGGGAGAGTATGTTTTAAAAATAGTATCAAATTATTGTATGAAGTTAAGCGACTTCACTGAATTAAATCCGGAAATTAAAGATTTGAATAAAATATTCGTCGGACAGAAACTAAAAGTAAAAAACATGTGTGAAGAGTGCACTGATGAAGAGGCCAAACAGTTAACACCAGCCTTTAAGAAAGGTGTAAAGGTTTTATTTACTTTAATTGCCATGTCTGCTTTCCCGACCGGAAGAAGAGCAGAAGAATTTGAAGAAGTCTTTGGGCCGGAGGCCTCGGGCGGCCGACCCGTAAAAACACAGTACCGCGCATTGGCAGCAACAGGTGGGCCTGAGTATCAATTTTTGACAATGAACCCCGCGGACGGAAAAAGAAGGATCGGAAATTTTACAGACCAAATCGAACCGCTTCGTGATCAATATCTCGATCTCGTTAGAGGATTGGTTCAAAGATGCCCTAGATTAACAGATGATCATGAAGACACCTTGGTTGGTTATGAAATGGCTGCAAGTTTTTTTCTGCAGGATACTAGTAGTATAATGGGCGATCTCGCGATTAATGCAAAGTACACTCACCCGGACTACTCAGAATCTATGAGTCTCTTTGGAAAAGACGCAATGGATATATTCGATATGTCTTTATTAGAGTTGGTAATTGCTTATGGAGTGGATGTTTTACCCAAAGACGAGATAGATAATTTTGCCATGGCGATTATTCAAGTTGAAAAACAAGTTCGTGAGAAATTACTTGATAAAATAAGTCCGATTGAGCCGTACTATATCCGGCGTAAAGGGTTTACTCAGGCGCTTGCGACTTTTAAGAAAAACCCACAAAGCTTCTCTAAACCATTGACAGTAGGCAGATCACGTGTTAAAGAATCTAAAAACTCAGCATTAGACAAATACATTTCAGAAAATAAACAACTTTTAAAAGAAGACCCATATAATACTCCAGAATATGACCTGCAAAGAAGGGCAAATTCTTATTTAACTTCAATTGCAAAGGAAATGTACAAAGTAACAAAGCCCTTTGAAGAAATTAAAAAACTTATTGATGCGATTCCAGAATGGGTTGAAAAGCAAATGCCGGACGACGCTTGGAATTCTTTAGGTGATCTATATGATCTATCAAAAATAAACTTTCAAAAGTTGGAAATTGATTTCAACAGGACAGACGGGCCCGGGGCCGAGGTAGAAGATATAGAAGGTCAGGAAAACGTTGCGGGTGCAACTGATAGTTCCCTCAGGGAATCTCTATTCCAGGAAGAAGAAAGAGAGGTACCCACAACTGATGGTGGCACTCAAACCATAGACCTTGATACTTTAAGCGATGAACAAAGATTTCGAGCCTATACGATATTGAGACAAAACAACTATGAATTTACTGATATAGAACAGGTTGATTACATGCAAATGCTTGACGATAGGTCTGGAGATTTAACAGATGGTGAAACAAACTACATTTTAAATAACACAACGATGTCGCAAGAAACTGATCTAGAGCCGGACGAAGAATGAGATATCTAATACCACTACTTTTTCTCCTTTCTTGTGTCCCCGAGCAGAAAAGAAATGCTGAAATCACCACAATGTACAACGGTGTGGTTGAGTTTCATGCTAATCCACACTGGAATAGTGAGCAAAGCTTGAGAGAAGCACTCACAGATACCGTTCGACCTGACTTTATTATCTTTTCAGCTGATTGGTGCGAGGCATGCCACGTCCTAAGAGACGTCATTATCAGTTCTGGGTGGAGAGATAGGGTTCTTATCATAAACATGGACGAAAAGTGGGTAAGATTTCTTGCAAAGTCTTGTGATATTAGTGCTGTACCTTCGATGATTGTTACTTTTGATGATGGAGGTGAAGATTCTGGACTAGTTATAGGTGCCGGAGAGATAGGCAAAGTACTTTTTGAAATACTGGAGAATAAAAAATGAGCAAAATGAAGTTAATAATGGAAAATTTTCGCAAAAATATGCAAAATGAGGACTGGAACTGGGGTGGTAACAAGGAAGACGCTGACGATTTCGTAAGAGGTCAGATGAAAAAGAGCAGTAAGAGTCGTGAGACGACCGAGAGGGCCCTGATGACAGCGGTCAATGCAGTTCGCGAAGAGATTTTGGATATATATGACCATCGTTATGCCAATATTCAGGATATAGTTGATGATGAGAGCACTGACTTGAGTATTGGAGAACTAAAGATACTGTTAAATCGAGCCTTTGGAGACGCCCACGCTGCTGCAGCCGGAACTCCAGGTATCGAGGCCTCAGAAGAGGACATGTTAAAGATGATGGACGCACTTGATGTGTTTGAAGACGACAAAACCGACGCGCTGATGCCCTCTGATCAAGAAGAGCCACCGGGATACATGCCTGGACAAGGTGGAAACTACTAATTTATGTGCATCATTTGTGTTGAGTTGGAAAAATCGCTAATTACCCCTCTCGAAGCAAGAAGAAATCTTTCCGAAGTAATTTTTGACCTCGATTTAGAACATATTTTAGAGGTTGAAGAAAAAATCGAAAAACATATGAATAAAAACGACTTTGTTTCGTTATTAAAAGAAGACGAGACAGTCGAGTTGTGTACTTCTTGTCACTGCAACCCTTGTGATTGCGGCCGAGGGACACATGAATGAAAAAACTGTTGATTTTTTCCTTAATTATTCCGTTTTTAGCTCTGGCCAATGAACCTAAGATAAAATTTTATGATTTTGACGATCTTCTGATCAATGGCGAGTATAAAAAACCTCAAGTCATGTATATTGATGACCAAGCCAGAGTAAAATTCGAAAGATTGCTGAAATTAAGAAAAGATTTCATTGATAATCTTCGAGAATCAAAAAGAGACACTAGTTTACGTTAAATTATACTATTTATAGGGTATAATAATAATGGATTCTTATAATGTCAACAAAAATAAACGAAAATATTGCAAAAAATAAAAAAAACCAACTGATAATTGAGCAAATTCCGGGTGATGACTATTTTCAAGATGAAAAAGCAAAACAAACAGCATCCAAACAAACATTTGACTTTTTAGTGGGTGTACCCGGGGACATAAAAGGCATTTATGATGAAGCCGTCGGGTATGTTACTGATTTGTTGAATAAATACGGACCAGGAAACAGAACGATCAAGCTACCAAAGTTTGACTTGATACTGCCACCCGGAAAAAGCAGATCTGAGAATTTATTTTACAAGATTATGTTTCCATCTGTGATGCAACAACTTACAAGGTCTGGTTCTATTCGAAGCGGACTTCTTCCGACTTTTAAAATGGATCCTGAGTTCTTGCGCATATATGATTATTTTTTAAACAAAGAGATAAAGTTTTATGGCGGCAGGCACGATCCATACAGATCATTGGCATATGATTTCAAAAAAGAACTAAAATTAAAGGGATTTGAAGAAAAATTATTCGCCCCTGAAAATGTTTTTAAGAGAAGATTGCACCACAGCGGTAAAAACAAGAAAGAAATCTTGTATTCTATTTTTTATGATCCGAATGAAACAAAAATCCTAACTCTTGACGATTTTGAGGCCCATTTCAGAAGAGAGAAAGGTTCAAATATAGATTTTTTGACTCAAGTTTTAAAAGTTAGAAAAAACGCGAAGGTGAAACACGAAGAACTACAGCCTTTAGTTGATTTGTCTATAATGATCTTACAGATCGCCGGCGCGATTATGATAGATAGAGGATATACTGCAGTCACAACAAGGGCATTAGGCTTTGTGCGATCTATTTTACTTGAAGAGGTTGCTTTGGTGAGTTTGGGACTAAAAGATTATTCACTCTTTGTGAGTCTATACGAAGATTATGGCAAATTCAATAAAACACTAAGAAATATAGTGCACTTCGACCTAAAGAAGAAGATATCGGAATTTGAAAAGAAATGCACATCTAAATCTTCCGAAGAGTGTGCCTCTCTATTGAAAGAAATCAATAGTGCAAAAATAAAAGCTGATGATGCCATTGAGGGTCACTTAGAAAAGATAAATCTAAAATTTGAAACTAAGTCAAAGTCGGCAGAAAGAATAATCATACCCAGGCGAAAAAAAATAAGAACAACAAACTTCTTATATTTGAATCCAGAAAACAATTTCCAAATAAACCATAACAAGAAGAAAATTAAAGAGCTTAAATCTTTTGTTACCCAAATAGAAGAACTAATTAACAATAGTGATACTCTCTTGCAAGGAGTCACATTTGATTCCGAGGACAAAAGTGCGCAGGCTAAGGAAGATTTTAAAGAGTTGATGAATATGAGCAAAACCATTCTTAAAACATATGGATCCTCAATGACAGATTCAGTCCCTGGTAAGATCAATGAAAGTATGCTTGCTGTTCAATCAGCAAAGCAAAAACTTACTAATGGCAAGATCAATATGGTCGAAGAAGCTTCTTTCTTAAGAGCAACATGGGCAGACTTTTATCTTAAAACCTTTCAAAGTAAAGCTATGGAACACTCAAGTTCAAACATTAAATTGTTAAGGTCAACAGCCAACAAGATACTTGTAAGAATGTTTTTTCCCAAACTCGTTCAAAAAAAAGGTGCACCTGAAGCAGAGTTAGCTGTAAAAACAACTCAAGAAACACTAAACATGTTTTTTGACAAATTCGTGGAGCAAGTTTACTTTGATGACACATTTGACGGGCAAAGAGCTATCAATGCGACCACAAAAGGGGGTGAAGGAATCTCTCCACCACAGATATTTGTAAAACTAAAAGGAGCTAATAACATCCTTGCATTTTATGCCATAAAACTACCAATTCCTGGAAGTAAGAAATCAACGAAAAGCTTGAGATTGTCTCTCATCAAACATGCATTTAAAGCGATAATCAAACAACACAGGTCAAGTCTCGGGGCTATCAGCGCTGGAGATATGGAAAAGAAGATGGCGGCTGTCGTAAAGAGTTTGGAAACAACCAATTCACTAGACCAAGTTGCTGGTGGTTTTCTAAATGCGGTGGGCCAAATCAGCAGTGCAATAGATATTAAAAAGAGTAAAATTAACGCAGCTTACAAAAGTTATTTGGATGTGGATGGTACTGAAGGCTTCGGAGCAGATGAATTAAACAAAACAAAGTATTTTTACAACAAGCTAAGTGAAATTTTGCAGAAACTTTACAGTGAAAAACAAAATCTAAGTAATTTTGCGGCTTGTTTGGCTGCATTTGAGTGCGCAGTAAACAAAAACACCGGAAAAGCATCAAAAACTTCAAAACCTGCAGGCTCGCGACCTTTTGAAGACAAATTATTAGAGCAATTCTCTAGGAAAAGTCTCGCAGCGCTTATTAATGAGACTGTATTTCAAGAAGGGTCTCTTTTGATTGAGCCTGATTTGATTATTTGTGAACAAGCGCAAAATCCAAGTCCAGATAAAAAGACTCACAGTACCCAAGCGCTTGACGACATGAGCGGTCTGGGAATTGGTGACATACCTGACCGTCCAGGTATGACAACGGCTTTACCAAAGGATAAAGGCACAGGAGAGGCGCCGAGACCTAAACCAAAAAACAAACCGCGTGTAAAAAAACTTTCTACTAATCCTGTAAAGAAAATTATAAAAAAGAAGCTAAAACCTAAAAAGAAGGATATTGCAGAAATACGTAAGGAAAAAGATGTTAAATTTGAGGTCCGCAAATCCGGTCGAAACCTAAAGTATAAGATCTTTGTTTATTATAAAGACACTTCAGGGGCAAAAAAATATATGTTTTACGAGCAAAACAGAACAAAGCCACCACCGGGATTTCCAGAGTTCAGCAACATAACGGATGCTCTAGCGTGGTTGAGGGGTGCCAAGATTCCCGACCTCGTCGCACAGGGCCAAGTATTCAGGAAGTATGAAGATCTTCTAAAGCGGTCGAGCAGGTTGAAGAATGCAGAAGAAGAATTTTTAAAAGGAAAATAGTAAAATTAAATAGGAGCTGAAAAGTGTACAAAAAAATTAACATTCTAGTTGAACAAACGGTGGGCGTCAGAGGAGGAGAAATACCTCCAAGAAATCATAAAAGTTTCATCCGAGACGTTGAAAGTTTCATCAAAAAACACAGACTTCTTTCTTCGAAAGATCTTTTAGAGTTGAAAAATCTAAGGGCAAGTGACTACGACCCGGAAGGTTTATATGAAACATATGGAGAATTTAAATTTCCAAATAAGAAGGTACCGCCGTATGGGGCCAAAAAAGGACCAACAAAAAGAAAGGTATACGGCGATCTTGCGGACCTCTACATTGACTGGACGACGCAAGCTGTTGATGCATCAATCGACCCACCGGAGTCAGATAAAGACGACGATGATAAAGAAATTGAAAAATTCGATGTTAATATAGTACCAGAACTTATGGATAGAGAGGCACAAGATCTAATAAAAGAACTTGATAGGTTGGGAATTAAAACCACCATTACTGGAGAAAACCAACTTGGAGGCTCTACTCAGTTGACCACAGAAATATGTGAGAACCCTCTCATATCCTCAGCTGCCGGATTCGTGGCAGGCTATACACCGGATTTATTATTGAGAAAAGTGGGAACTGGCGCTATGCAAAAGAATCTCATGTCCAGGATACAGAGAGCATACGGATCTAGCCACAAAATAGCTGCCGCGGCAGACGATGCGGAGCCTAGCTTCTTTCGAGCTGCGCAGCAGTTTGTCAATAAATATAGGAATGCCTCAATTATTGGAGGAGCTATTACTGTAGGGACAGCTGTCAGCGCGGCGGGGTATTTTCTTGCCCCAGGATTAGTGCCCAGTTTAGAGTTGGGTCTTAAAAAGATGGTAAAAGAACCAAAGACAACTTTTGAGCTTTTTGATCTTCTTTTAAAATGGAACAAAACAAACGACAATTTTTTAAAGGAAACCGATGATGGACTCTCTGTATTGGATCCTTGTTTTGCAACGGCCTTTTTTGCAACTTTTGGAACAGTAGCCTTATATAGAGGTGCCCATGGTGCAAAAATGGAAGGTTTCATAAAATATCTTAAGGCGCCTGCACAAAATGTAACTGCAAAGGGGATAGATAAAATTCCAGGGGGCAAAAAATACAGAGCAATTATGGAATCAGAGTATAGATATTTACTTGGCGATCTTGAGAACATGTCTACTTTTAAAAGCACCGGGCCTCTTGTTGACGACAAAGTGCGTGAACATTTGCAGGGACTGTTGGCAAATAATGCAGCAGAGCTAAAGAGAATACTTTTCGATGATGATGCGATTGGAAAGGTAAATTTCAAGGGAATAACTTCCCCAGAAGCAAAACTTCTTGAAAAGATAATGGGAGTCCGGCTGGCAAGGAGAAAAGCGATAGAAGAAGTTCTTAGAAATTCTCAAAGATTAGTTTCAGAGACGCTGGCCAGCAACATAGAGTTTTTTAAGATTTTTGATATGGCTGCAGGTGATATTCTAGATTATAAGCAAGTGAGTTATATCTCGGACATTGTTGTAAACTCTACGAAAAACCACCGAGAAATATTAAAAAAGTCACTAAAGGATTTTAAGAGTTTAAAAAAACAGACAAGGTCATCCCTAAGAATGAATCTTGAAGATGCGAAAAAGCTTTCCAAATTTGAAAATCTTGTAGATGAAAAAGCTTTCGTCAGCGCAAGTGAGCCGATCTCAAAGACTGATTTGTTTGATCTGATAAAGAAACACTTCAAGGGTGACAAAGAGATGCTCAGTAAATTTATAGGACCATCTCAGACTGGTGATGCTATGCAGGAACTAACTGAGTTCGGTACAACGTTTCATCAACTTCACACTGCCCGGGCAAAAATATTATTGGAAGTGGATAGGCACAGATTAGAACAACTTTCATATCTTGACCTACTAGATGACTCAAAAGTCAGCGATCAGGTTGTTATAGATTTGAGAACAAGAATTTCAAAAATTGCAAATGACGAAGACCAAGCTCTCTTTAAAATTAACCTCAGTATGAATGAGGATCAAGTTATAAATACTTTAAAGAGACAAGAGCTTCCTTTAGTTCCTTTTTTCAATGCAGCCTTAAAGCAGAGAAAATTAGCAATTGGTGCCAATCTGGCTTTGTCAGGAGCTTCTGCGTTCGTTTTTCAGAGCACTGCTTCCAGACTTGTTGATAGTTACCTCCTTGGTATCAAAGATATCAGTCCAACTCAAGCAGAAATAATACACAAAGTTTTAAATAATCCAAATTCTTCTAGATCTAAAGTCGTGGAGAAAGCAATTGCTTATGCATATTCAAAAATGGCAGAAGACATGGGACATATGCCTGGCATGCAAAAACCGGAGATTGATGGACTACAGACAGTCTTGGGTAGAGAATTACCATTTAATAACCTAAAAAACCTTAGTGGTGATTCTAAGTTTAAGGGCATATCTATATCGTTTTTAGACCAAGATATAAAGAGTGCCTTTAATCCAAATGAGAAAGATAAAAAGTCTACGGAGATCATATTGAATATTCTGGTTTTGGAATATTTTAAGAATCCTCACGAAAAAGACAAAGTGGCAACCAAAAAGTCTGACGAGGAAGTAACAGTTACGGACATAATCGAAACAGTAAACTTTTTTGCGGCCGAGGGTGAGTCTGTCTTGGGCCCGGCACACTATAATGCTCTTTTTGAGAAAAGTTATGGAGAAGTAAGAGCCAAAATCCGCGGATTCAGCAAGCAGGCTGAAAGAATAATTAAAGCCCAAGAAAAAGAGCAAGAGCAATCTTCGGATGTTGAGACTACAAAAGAAGAAATATACCCTATTATCAATGGAAAAAACTTTGTCATACCAGTTCCTGGGCTCAGGGCGGATGATATTGGCATCGCGGGTTTTCATCAAAATCGCGGTGGTGGAAAGCATGGCGCGATTGATTTGTTCTCTAAGCCGAATGCAGCCGGACAGAGGTCAAACGGAGACCCCATTCTAGCAATTGCAGATGGTAAAGTTGTCAGTGTCGTCACTGTAGAGAATTATTCGAAAAAAGTTGGTCGTTATGCTGATTTTGTGAATGATCGAATAAATCAAGGCAAACTATTCGGTGATATAATAAAAGCGCTTGAGTACACCAGCGGCAGTTACGCGGCTGCAGCTGAAAAGCCTGGAATATCAGAGAAACAAAAAAAATACAGAAAAGGCAAGGCTAAGTATGCGCAGACTAAAATAGATGAAATAGAGAAAAAGAAGAAAAGCGGCTTCAAGATACCATCAGCTCCTGGAGATAGTTGGGAAAGTTTTCGTCAATGGTCAAATGATAAGCTTGGAAAAAAGATGGGTGCTAATATGCTAAGACACCACCGCAAGTATGAGCGGTCTGGTATAACCGATTCTAGAGCAAAATTAGGTATTGGCGGTGTCGGCATTACAATTGAGACAGATCCTGATCAAAATGGCAAAACATTTGAAGTTTATTATGGCCACCTTAGTGCCACAAATGTTAAAACAGGGGATACCGTTAAAGCTGGTCAGAAGATTGGCGAACTAGGCCAGACTGCAATATTTGATAACAATGGTCAACATTTACATCTGCGTATAGGACCCTTAGGCGGGCAGATTGACCCTGAGACCTTAATCCCAGGCTTAAAGAGCAATAGAAAACAACACGTACCTTATTACAAAAAAGAAGAGGCAAACACTATGAACAAAAAAGATTTAAGACAAATAGTATCAGAGATGCTAAATGAAAACAGCGGGATGGGTTATGGAGGGTATCCTTACCAGTCCAACGAGTATGATGAAGAAGAGCCAGATCAGGATTATCAAGTAGAGTGGACGTCCTTTATTGATGAAGTCTGCGGACCTAGAAAGAAGGCCATCGATGGAGATCCGAAGACATTCGAAGACATTGCGATTGAGGTCGCTAAACTCTTTGTAAAAGACTCAGATCTGTTTCGAGATGTCCTAGAACTCGCAGGCGCAAATAAGTCACTAGGAACGGAGATCTTGAGACAAACAAAAGAAGCTAGAGAAAAACAGGAATAAGTGTTATAATACAATTATGAGACACCTTGTCGATAAAATTTGGAACACTGGTAGTTGCGAAGAGATCGACTTCTACAGCCTATTGAACTTGTCTAGGGACTATGTTCTGCAGGGTTCCAAAATCTTTATCGGATCAGACTCCTTTACGAACAAAGACAAAATTTGTTTTTCCACAGCCTTATGTCTCCACGGAGGCGACCATGGTGGAAGATATTTTTTCTTCAAAGATTTTGTCTTTAAAAATCAATTCATAAATTTAGTTTCAAGAATAACAGAAGAAACGAGGCGCTCTGTAGAATTGGCGTCCCTTTTAATGGACGAATATGGATTCGATGCATCGTCGATTGAATTGCATTTAGATGTCTCACCCTTGGGTTTAAATAACGGAACATCTAGGTATTCAGACATGTTAAGAGGGTACGTACAAGGATTTGGTATAGATTATAGACTCAAGCCTGACGCTTGGGCCTCACAGACAGTAGCGGATAAACATTCAAAATGAGAACTAAAGAAGAAGCAGGCAAATTCTATCAACAAGTGTATTCAGTATCTCTTGAAGATATGATTGATATATGGATAGAATCATTTCACCCCTATGGTACAGTATTAGTAATTTGTGATGCTGGTAATTATTTTAAGTTATTACAAGATTGTGGCATCTTGTGTTCGAAAATGAATTCTTATGACAACAAATTCTTGACAGTCGAACTTCTGGGCGTCGATGAAGCACTTAAAGTAATGGACAGACTGCACTCTTCTGGGTACTTTCCTGTTATATATTTATATGATAACGCAAAACAGATTCTAGACAATATAGAACCTTAATACTATTTATGTTAACTGGGAGTTTATCATGATCAATCTCACTTTAGTTAAAAATAATATATCCTTTGGGCCTGAGTTCAACACCAAACTGTTAAAGCCTAAACAATCTTTGTTCCCAAAGTTTTGGAAAAACAATAAGTTAAATCCTATTGTAGCCAGAAAGCTGATGCAGATTGCAGAGGAAGTTATAAAATCTTTGGATTTAGATGCAGATGTTGAAGATGTTATAATAACTGGCTCTATTGCTTCTTATAACTGGCATGCCCTATCCGACATTGATCTTCATATAATGCTAGATTTTGAAAAGATAGATCAAAATTTCGATTTAGTAAAAAGAATGTTGGACCAAACAAGGATTAACTGGAACAAGAAACACAATATTCTAATTGCAGGAAAAGAAGTTGAGTTATATTTTCAACATTATACTGAGCCACACGAAGCGAACGGAATTTATTCTCTTACTTTAGAGAAATGGTTAACATCACCAGTCAGACTTGATCCGGAAATAGATATTGTCACTACCGAAAAAAAAGCTGAAGCGATTGCCGTTCAAATTGAACACCTATATGAAATGTTCAATGATAAGAAATTCAAAGAAACTTATGAATACTCGATCAAAGTCAAAAGCAAGATTGCTAAAATGAGACAGTCTGGTCTCGATGACGAGGGTATCTTTTCCCCTGAAAACTTAGCTTTTAAGATGTTGAGAAACGCTGGTTATCTTGAAAAGTTATCCTCCTTAAAAATCGAGTCCTACGATAGGATGATGTCTCTCAGTCTTGAACAAAAATCTATCAATGAAAACCATACTTGGAGAAACTATTTAAAACAGGAGGGCAATTAATGCCATTTAAGAGAAAAGGTAAGTGCGTCTTTAAGATAACTAAGAGCGGCAAACAAAGCAAGAAGAAGGGATGTTCTACATCGGTTGAAAAAGCCAAAAAATATGCCCGGGCTCTCTATGCTAATAGTGAAGACACGATGTCTGAAGTGAAAGACTACTTTCGTAACCAAAAAGACGACGACTATATGGCCTTTAATGATCACCCTCTCGCTGATATTGATTCGTTAATGGACCTTTCAAAACCTGCGCCATGGGATCACTTAACCAACGACGAAGACGACGAAGATATGGACATAGATATACAAGAAAGGATACTGAAGTGAGTTTTTTTGATTGGATGAATATGAATATGATAGTTGATATAGCTTTTCTGGTTTTCGCGGTCGCAGTTGTTTGGAAATTTCGTAAGACACAAAAAGAAATTACGAATATAAGATCTGATCTGGACCTAGCAATGAAGAATCCTCAAGCTGCTAAAAGGCTTTTAAAAGAAAGAAGATAACCTGTATAATATACCAGTAGTCACAGAAAGGACACTAAATGATTGCTGATGTTGTTGTAGATCTCCAGTACGGGGATTGTGGAAAAGGAAAAATTGCTCATGCGCTCTGTAGAGAAAATAAGTATACTCATGTTATTAGATATAACGGTGGTTGTAACGCTGGCCACACCATTTATCATAATGGTAAGAAGTTTGTAACTCACCACATCCCTTGTGGTGTTTTTTTTGGAACCAAGTCTATAATTGGACCCGGTTGTGTTGTCCACGTTGATACTTTTTTAAAAGAATTGGAAGAATTAGAAGATGCTGGAATTCCCGCGAAGAAACTTGTGCATGTTTCGACTAATGCTCACCTCATTACAGATTTCCACAGAATTGAAGATTCTAAAGATGAATCTATCGGTACAACCAAGAAAGGCAACGGGCCGGCCTATCGAGACAAATACGGCCGGAAAGGCGTCCGGGCAATGCACGATCCTAGGTTACAGCCATACATCATCAGCTTATATCACGAATTGTACGAGAACGAGGAATACGACGACATAAGGATACTATTTGAAGGCGCTCAAGGGTTCGGGCTTGATATCGATTGGGGAGATTATCCTTATGTGACATCTTCACACTGCACAGTTGGTTCCGCTCTCCTTAATGGCGTGCCTGCTTCCGCAGTTCGAGATGTCTGGGGCGTTGCGAAGATTTATGAGACTTATGTCGGCGCGAAGGACTTTGAAGGGCCAGATGAGATATTTGAACAAATACGAAATTTGGGTCAAGAATACGGCTCCACGACAGGTCGACCTAGACAGGTTAACTGGCTTGACTATGATATGTTGAAAATGGCAGCGAGGATAAACGGATGCAATAAGGTCGTGTTTAACAAGATGGACATCTTAGAAGAACTGGATTCCTGGTGTTTGTATGACGGTCCGAATTTATATCAATTTGAAACCAGAGGGGATATTGAACTTTGGTTATCTGGAAAATTAGAATTAGAAGTCGATGAGGACATGGAAGTTATGTTTTCAGGTGATAAAGAATACATTTAACCTATTTAAAGCATGTCAGAGAATCCTATCGATGAAGATTATACTATATCTTTCAGACAAAGAGTAATAGCTTCAGGCTCACGGCCAACCACTGTAGCCGGTTCGGCCACCAAATTTGATACTCGTACAATAATTGATTCACCTAGTCCATATTATTTTGGAACATCAGTGTTTGTGTCAGGATCTCGGATGGTCTCTAGTGCCCCGGGGCTTGGTGATACTGGTGGTAGAGTTTATATATATAACCACAATGGCTCTTCCTGGATCAACACAGCTACGCTATCTGGCTCGCATCTTGACGCTGATGATGGAATCGCGTTTGGCGGCAGATCGACTGACGAGACGTCATACAACAGATCTTGCTGGATCCGCGATAGTAGAATATTAATAGGGGCTGGACAGGAAGAGAAAAACAACGATAATCAATACATCGGTGCCGCCTACATGTTCACTAGTGCCAGTGAAGGTTGGGGCAGAACAAGACTACAAGTTAGCGGAGCGTCATCTACCAGTACTTATGGATATGGAGCATCTGTGCTTTTGGCTGATGATTTTTTTGCTATCGGACATCCCAGCGAGTATCAAGATCTTGCCTACGAAAACACCGGAAATCCGCAGGGAGTAATATTTACATACAATTACGGAGAAACAAACGGAAACGATTATGTTCAAATATTAACAAGTTCCCACAGAGGTAGTGCCAGTTACCCGGGATTTGGAACAGCGATGGCATATGATTACAAGAATAGATTATTAATCACATCGCAAGCTACCAATCCGGAGAGAGTTGAGGTGTTCGCTAGTTCATCGACAAAAGGATGGAACGTTTCACAAACCATAATAAATCCTGCCGGAGCTACTACAAGATTTGGACAATCAGTAGATTGTTTTGAGGATTATCTGATAATCGGCTCCCACAGATCAGGGTCGGGCACATCAGGAGCCGCTTATATTTATAAATATGCTGGATCACAATACTCCTTAGAAAAACTAATAGAAGGCACCGTTAACAATCAAGAACTCGGAAGGTCCGTATCTATTACGAGTGGATCTATAGGTGGAGTGACGGCCGCTATAGGCTCAGAGTTGGAGAACGATGAGGCCATGGACGGGATGGTCTACATTTATCACAGTAGTTCTGTTAATGGATGGGTCGCTGGAACTACTTTGAAGTCTATCTCTACTAATGCAAGCTTAAATTCCTATGGATTAGCTGTTTATATCGACCGAGATAATCTTATCGTCGGGGCGAATGATGAAGACACCAAAGGTAGAACCTATATATATGAACCAAAAATAGTCCCTGGTGTAGAAACTGACAGTATATTCAGATTTGGATCTAGGGGGGCGTTTAATTTAAGATCACAAGGACCCAGGAACCCCTATCGAACTTTTGTTGGAAATGAGAAGAAATAAAACTACTTACTATTAGGGATTTTACGCTATGATCGACGATTTGAAACCATTAATAGGTAAGTTAACCGTATTTGCTAAAGATAGGATGGGGTTCTCACGCCCTCCTAAATTATTCTTGAAGCAAGACTCAGTAAACAGTCAGAAAATGCTTGGTAGGACCGCTCATTACGACCCCCAGAATCAAGCTGTTACGCTGTATGTTTCTGGGCGGCACCCCAAGGATATATTGAGGTCTTATGCTCATGAATTAGTGCATCACCTCCAAAACCTAAGAGGTGATTTAAAGCCTGAAAGAATGGGAGATATGGGCGATAATTATGCTCAAGACAATGATCACATGCGAAACATGGAAAAAGAAGCCTATTTACAAGGCAATATGTGTTTTCGAGACTTTGAAGATAGCCTCGACAATAAAGATAAGAAAATATACAAACTAGCAGAGTCAAAATTTATAAAGGAGAATAAAACAATGACAACCAAAATAACAAAAGGATTTCTCAAAGAAATGATTGAAAAAATCTTAGAAACGGAATTAGCAAAACCCAGCAAGCTTCCGCCAAAGAAAAGAACAGGAGTTTCTTCTGGTGAAAGAGGAGAAGTTGAAGTAAAGCCTATTAAGAAGGAAAATGAAGAAAATGACAGTGATGTTGTAGAGGAGGAAAATGAAGAAATCGAAGAGGGCGGTAATGCAAAAACTGACAAACATGACGATAATCCAAAGCTAAAAGGTGGCCAAAAGAATTTACCTGATTCTTTACAGAAAGGAATCATTAGCTCTGCAGATTCTGATTCTGATTCTGAGGAGAAGAAAGATGAGTCTAAGATTCAAACACCAGAGGAAGAGAACACTCTTTACGAGCAGAGATTTACTCCAAAAAATAACAGATTATATGAAAAACTTGTAAAACAGTGGACCAAGTAAGTGGTATAATGTAGAGTAAAGTTATGAAAGATCAACTCCTCTCAGAGGGTGCCGTTGCTGGGCACATGAACCACATTTACGACAACGGTGAAATGACCTTTGGAGAGTTAAAGCAACTCCTGCAGGCTGCTGTTGATGGAAAATTGCGCGGGACTGAAAAGACGGATGGACAGAACGTATTTTTGTCCTTTGACGTCAGCACTCAAAAAGCCCGGGCAATAAGAAACAAAGGCCAGATTAAAGCCGGTGGTTTAAATGTGGAGGAGTTCGATGAGTTCTTTTCTGTTCATCCGAATCAGGCCTTGAGGTATAGTTTTGTGGAAGCACTTCAAGCTTTTGAGGATACTATAAAAGAACTTGATACCGACACTCAATTAAAGATTTTTGGCAAAAAACAGGACAACATTTATTTCAATACAGAAGTCATGAATCCGGGTATGCCTGACGCCGACCCTGATGACCCCAAGGGTAAGGGCACAACGAATGTTATACCGTATGACAAGAAGACTCTACTAATTCATGAAGTGGGTCACGGTAAATTTCATCCCAAGACAGCCTTACCGCTTGATGTGGACCTGTCCAGGAACTATTCAATACTAGAGAACGCGTTAATCGGAAAGTCTACGGACGTCGCGAGTGTGTTTTCCGTTGAGACTCACCCCAGAAGAAAACTTGAGGCCGCTGGTACTAGCAAGGCAGCTGAAGTTATTGCTTCAACAATAGATGCCATAGATAACATTACTGGTGATTTTAGTTTAAATGACTCGAACACGATACAAGACCTAGTGATGGTTCAGGTACAGCCGATCATAGACCAGTTTGGCTTGACGGAGGACAGAAACAAGTTACTGCTTCAGAGAGTATTTAGGTTGTGTCGAAGTATCAAGGATAGGGCCAAGTTTGTACCGTGCGGTCAAAAAGATCCCGAAACAGGAGAAACTACTCATCTTCCGCGTCCTACCATGAGGCAGATTACTGACGGCATACCACAAGACCTTACAGACGAAATAAAACAGTTCGATAACAGCTTCGCCTATGGACAATACACTGCAACTCTCAGTAATTCTTTATATGACTTTACCAACGCAGTGTTGGAAGGTTTTAATTCTTCGTTCATAAAAGACAATGAGATGGCCATAAGGTCTTTACGTGATCAAATTAGTCAGTCTATAGAAAAAATAAAAAACTCTTCGAATGAAGCGGCCAGACAAGACCTTGAAAAACAGTTAAAAAAATTAAAAGATGTAAGGAATGTCAATACACCGTCCGAAGGGTTTGTTTTTGATTTTAACGGCGCCACATACAAATTTACGGGCTGGTTTGCGCCAAGTAATCAAATATTAGGGACGGAACGTTATGGGAGATTTGGGCCGATTGAGGCCGCGGAACCCACAGCTCCAACAGAAGAAGAAGTTCTTACTATTGCAGTGTTTCCAGGATCATTTAAACCACCACATCTAGGCCACGTCAGAGCAGCAGAGGCCCTTGCAAAGGATGCAGATTTGATCTATATCTTTGTTTCTGCTCCACAGCTCTCAGGTAGAGCTATGAAGTCTGGCAAGACAATTAGCGCAGACCAGGCGGTTCAGTCCTGGCAGGTTATGATAGATAAATCACCTATTAAAAATAAAGCAAAAATTATGATAGGACCAGACGGTGTAGCTTCTTCTATGATGACAGCTATAAACTTTATACAACAACCTGCACAACCTGATAATATTTACGCTGCACCTCCTAATGCAACCGTGATCCTAGGGGTCGGAGCAAAAGGCGATGATGCTGGTAGGTATGGTGACAAAGTAATGACCAAGAGCCGAGAGATGAGACCAGATCTAACTATAGAAAAGAAGGCTGTTGGGCCATTCACTCACTCAAAGGAATATATAGCGTTACTGGACCAGAACCCTAGCATTCTTGGGATGTTAAACAAAGGCAAGGGGCGTACGACAGACAAAGCTTTGTTTCATGCTTCAGATATGAGAGATTTCATTGATCTCGCAACCGAAGATCCAATAGGATTGCAGCTTTTAAAAGACTTTGTTCCATACCCCGAAGATGTTTTGGCGGTACTCGGTATACTTGGCGTGAACCCTGTAGATAATCGGACACCAGAAGAAGATCAGGTTCTAGAGCCAGAGCTTGATTCTGAAGAAACTGAGGACAATGAGCTAGATGAATTACAAGAGATTGTTTTTGAAGAGGTCTATGGGTTTTACGAAGGAAGAAAAACACGACACAAACAGAGACAAGTCAAAAAAGGACGACCGGACACAGGAAAGTTTCAAACAGCAATGCGTAAAAGGCTTTCTAAAGCTCACAGGACCTATTTAGATATGGGTAGGAGAGATCTAACCAAACATGGAGGAGGTTTTCACCTGGATAGGCCAAAAGATGTTTCGAACGCTTTTCTTGCGGAAGAAGACATAGACGAAATATCTACAGCCTCCGCTGTTGCTGGATATTCGGGACCAATTGGGACCGATAAAAAAACTTATAAGAGGAAAAATAAAATGACAAAAGAAGAAAAGAAGTTAAGAAAAGTTATTAGATTTAACATAAAAGAATACTTTAACCTGATTAATTCCGAAAGTGAACAGTTGGTCTCGAAAGTACTAGAAGAGCACCAGCTTAGATTGGAACTTCGAAATATTATTTTGGAACAGTCCCTGCATGAAACAGAAGACCCAACAGTGGATGTTCACGATAGCACCGGTATTAACACTCTAAAGGATCTATTGAAGAACACTAATGTATTGGCTATTACCAGGGAAGTATATAAGACTCTGACTACTAGCGAGGATCAGAAAAGATCTTTTAGAGCACACATTATAAAGTGGGTTCAGGACACGTTAGCACCAGTAAAACTTAATGATACAGACAGTCTTCCTCCTGAAATGGCAGATATAAATGAAGATGTTGATGTAGACATCGAAGGAATTGAAGCAGAAAAATTTATTGATGCAAGCGATGGTTCAGAAAAAGATCTTCCAAGTGTAGAACCTGAAGAAGAAGAAAATATGCAGCCTATCTCCGGCGAAGATACCACTGGTAGAAATAAAGCTGAAAGAGTTTATCCTTCAATTGAAAAGTCTGTTGTTGATTATTATGCCGAATTGGACAATCCCGAAGATCAGGAGATGTTTTATGATTATCTAATAGCTAACTTAAAACTTTATTTTGATAAGTGGGATGGTGAAATGTCGAAAGGTGTAGAAGAGCCTACCAATGATGAATATGAACAGGCAAAAACAGCTGTTTAACTTTTTTTCTTGAAAATCCTTAAAACGTATGCTACTCTTGGTAGGATGGTTGGCAAAACAGCGATAAAAGATAACTCTTTAAAAAAAGATAAATTTACATCAGATAATAAAAATTATAATCTAAAAAATATACTTTTAAAAGAATCAAAAATTAATAAAGAGTTTCTAGAAAAATTAAACTTTATAACATTAGAGGAATTAATAACTCTTAAATTATTAGTTAGCACAGAGAACCTAAAAGGAAAGTTGTATAATTTTCCTTTTTTAAAATACACAACAGATATATGCAAGGAAGCTGTTGTTAGGTTTGCTCTATCTATGGCTAACAACAGAAAGGAAGCCTCCTTAATAATGGGAATGAAAAAGGCTGATTTTATACACTATATTAAAGAGTACAATTTAGTAGAGGAATTTAGATATGATAGTAAATCAAGAAAAAGTAATTAAACCATGGGGATATGAGATAATTTGGTCTCACTGTGAAAAGTTTGTAGGAAAGATCCTCTGCATAAATAGAGGTCATAAATTATCTAGACAATATCATGAAAAAAAAGAAGAGACAATATTGGTTCTGTCCGGAACTCTTTTGCTGGAGATTGGAATGGGAGAAACTCTACAAAAAATTGAATTAAAAAAGGGAAAGTCTTTTCATGTGACACCTAGTACGATACATAGATTTTGTGCACCCTATGGAGACGTTGAACTAGCAGAAGTTAGTACTCCTGAATTAGAAGATGTAGTGAGGTTAGAAGATGATTACAGTAGATCCGAATAAAACATGCTACATTTTTGATGTGGATGGTACGTTGACTGAGCCTAGATTACAGATGAGCGATGCATTAGCTAATGAATTTTTATTATGGTCAATGCAAAAACAATGCTTTGTTGCAACTGGATCTGATTTTGAAAAAACAAAAGAGCAAGTACCATGGGATATTATAGATTGTTTTCAGAATGTATTTTGTTGTATGGGAAATGAAGTTAGAGATACGGTCGGCCGAATCGTTGATAAGTCTGACTTTATTATGCCGGAGTATTTAGAAGAAGACTTCAAAAAAATACTAAAGAATAGTAAGTGTCCAGTAAAGACAGGCGCCCACATCGAGTTAAGAACTGGCATGGTTAATTTTTCAACCGTGGGTCGTAATGCTGACTTTGAACAGAGGAGGACATACAACTTGTGGGATAAAAAACACAGCGAGAGAAGTGAGATAGCAAGTTATATAAATGAAAAATACCCCACACTCAACGCATCTGTTGGAGGATCGATATCCATAGACATAATAGAAGAAGGTCATGATAAAGGGCAGATCGTTCACTATCTAGAAAATGCTGGAGCACAAAGGGTTGTTTTCGTCGGAGATAGATGTGAGCCTGGCGGAAATGATTATGGAATCATAAGAGAACTACAGAAGTCCAACTTGTCGTTTGAATGGTACAATGTTAAAGGTCCTCAGGACACGTTGATGTTGCTTCGAACAAATAAAGTTTTTGATGGTGGAAAGTAACTATATACTACAGGAGGTATTTATTATGAGTGATTCAAAGAAATGCAATTGTTGCGAGTGCTGTACATGTGATTGTGAGAAGTGTTGCAACTAGAGGGGGCGTACAGGTTTCGACAGGGTAAGGAAGATAATGTGTGCAAGGATGTGTGGGTAGGCACAGTAAAAATACCCAAAAGAATAAACGCAAATGATGACGTTGAAAACTTCGAGGATTATGCGCTCGCCGCATAACCCTTGAGGAGGTTTCCAGGTACCTTCTTAACCGAACATCTGGATTTGTTACTTTATATTGCTATATATTTGCTACTTAATGGCTGTCTAGGGCCAGATCTAGACTAACCTTGTGAACGACACATTGTTCGAGATGCTTTGGACGGGGGTTCGACTCCCCCCGCCTCTACCACTTTATAAATTCACACAAATGACACATAACTATTTCCAATATCGTGTATACTTATATCGATTACAAGGAAAGAAAAATGTTAGAAATGATTTTACCCCTAGTGGGCCTCACACTCGCTGGAGCATCAGTAATAAGTAATGATGCTGTCCAAACCCTCGGGACCTTTATGGTCTCAAACAAAAAGACAGAATGGTGGAAACTTTGGTTGCCTACCGCTGCAGTTCTCGTAATAACGATTTTATATAGTTGGATAAACTATAACGGAGACATATCCTACGGAAGGTTGGAGAATATACCTTACGTAACAGTCCAGTGGTATCATGCACTAGCGCCAGGTGTGCTGTTGTTGTTAACTCGACTTGGGATACCTGTCTCTACTACTTTTCTGGTGCTCTCTGCATTCGCCTCAAGTGTTGTCTTTGAAAAAATGCTGATGAAGAGTATGCTAGGATACGCAATATCTGCAGTCTTTGCTTACGCGTTCTGGATGGGTCTATCTAAGCTTCTGGACGAAAAGAAGAAAGTAAAGAAAAAGCAAGAGCAATACTGGAGAGTGGCACAATGGTGTTCTACGGGTTTTCTTTGGTTTACATGGCTTACTCATGACCTGGCTAATATAGCTGTATTTGCTCCAAGACAGATGTCTGGTATGTACGTCTCAGGTGTGGTTGTTCTCTTGACTTCGTTGTTAGCTTTTATGTTCTGGGAGCGAGGAGGAAAGATTCAGGAAATAGTTACAAATAAGTCCACGACTGCTTATGTTCGTTCTGCAACCATTATTGATGGTGCTTACGCTTTTATTCTTTTGTACTTAAAAGAAATGAACAGCATACCGATGAGCACCACTTGGGTGTTCGTGGGTATGTTATGCGGCAGAGAACTCGCTATAGCAATGACCTATAATCGCGAAGTAAAGAAAGTTTTTCCGATGATAGTTAAAGATTTTCTAAAAATGCTCTTAGGCCTAGCTGTGTCTGTTATCATTATTTTACTTGTACATAAACTTTAAATCCTAAACTATTTATAAGGTATGAAACTTCAAGTACCAACTTTGATATCAATCATTACAGCCGCGATACTCTTTGGCGGCTTCTATTATACAACCACTCATCGTCTAGATGAAGTCGAAAAAAAGATCGTCAAGTTGGAAAAGAAAATTAACAAAAAAGGGAAAAAACAATGGCAAGATCAAAAATAGATGTAGAAAGTATTGGGTGGTCGGAACAGATACAAGAAGATATTTCAATATCTGGAAGCTTAACTTTGCATGGAAAGATACTCTCAGAGGCTACAGAGAAGGTCAACAAGAAGGCAATAAGTTTTGATGGCACAAATGATGTTGTGGTTGTTAGTGATCAGGATGCATACAGTCCCACAAATGGATCTACTGACACAGCGTTTTCCATATCTGCCTGGGTTTATGTTGGGGATGTGAGTGAAGACAACGGGCCTTTCGTCGCTAAATCCAACAACACTATTTCGGTAAGAAACGAGTATATATTCAAACATTCTAATGGCGAAGTACAATTTTTTATATACGACAGTACTTTAAACGCTAATGGAAATCAAATCCGAGCACAAGCAAATGCTGCAACTTTAAGTGATTCGACGTGGCATCACGTCGTAGTAACCTACGATGGAAGCACAAACGCATCTGGAATTAAGTTATACACAGATGCATCACAAACAGCGGCAACGAATAATGAAACAGGTACATATGTGAGGTTGAGAAACTCATCAACTCCTTTGACGTTCGGCGCCACCGAAGACGCAGGTAATGCAAATAGGGTCTTTGAAGATAGAATGGCGGATGTCGTTTTCTTTGATAAAGAACTGTCATCAGCAGAAGTGACAGAAATCTATAACTCTGGAAAGATCATGAATGTGCGCAATCACTCTGCCTTTGCAAATGTTGTATCTTGGTGGAAAATGGGAGATGACCAAGATACCGCTGACTCGAACGGAATTAGGGATTATGTTTCAGGTCACCATGGAACGTTGACTAATGGCGCAACGATCATCGACCAAACAGAGGTTCCCAGCGATGCTCTAGACTCTTTGAACACCAATGCTTCTGGCAGTTTAAGTATAGGCGTCAAAAGTCCTGACGAAGCGCTCCACGTGTACGGTAATACCAAGCTAGAAGGTCCACTAATCCTAAACGAGAGGACATATGACCCAGACAACCCGGCCGAAGGCGCCTCTGTCATTTGGATGTCTAATGGAAACGGATCCGGTGATGATGGGGACATAATGATAAAAATCACAGCAGGAGGGGTCACTAAAACTGTAACTTTAGTCGATTTCAGCGCATCTTAAGGATAATTACTATATATGAAACTTATAAAACCAATTGTCGGCGAAACGCCTCTTATAAAAATATCAAACAAAATTTACGCAAAATTAGAAACCTATAACCCCGCGGGATCCATAAAAGATAGAATGATAACCTATGTTGTTGATCGAGCACGCATGTTTGGAAAAATAAACGAAGACTCGGTGCTATGTGACGCAACTAGTGGAAACACAGGGATAGCTCTGTCTATGGTTGCAGCTTCAATGGGTCTTCCGTGCCTTATCTTCATGCCAGCCAACATGTCCGAAGAAAGAAGACAAATGATGAGGACCTATGGGGCAAAGATAATAGATGCACCAGATAACGACTTCAGCGGCGCTATTTCTATGCGAGATCAGTATTTAAAAGCCAATCCAAACGCATGGTCGCCAATGCAATTCAGTAACCAAGATAACGTTCAATGCCACAGGGTACAGACTGCTCCAGAAATTCACAAGCAAGTTATAGAAGAGAATCAAATTTGGTCCGCATTTATTCACGGCGCCGGAACAGGCGGAACCATGGAAGGTATAAGGAGGTATAAAGAGTTACACAATCTTAGAACAAAGCTTTGCCTTGTTCAACCGGCAGAGTCACCACATGGAATCCAAGGCATCGCTGATGGTAAAGATTTCTTATTTAATTCTGAAAACGCAGATAATATAATTCTTATAAAAACACAGGACGCGATCGCTAGAGCTAAGGAGTTTGCAAGGAAAACCGGTTTACTTGTTGGTATATCTTCTGGAGCCAACATCCTCGCCGCAGAGAGATATGTGGATAGCAGGTTGTTATCCGGAATAGTTGTGACGATGTTGTGCGACAGAGGTGAACGTTACATGTCTATTTATGAAGAATAATACTATTTAGTACATGAACATAACAATAAAGATAGACAAGTCTATATTAACCGCGAAATCCGACGTCGACACCATGAAATGTCCTAAGTCGACTCAGGATGTTGTTCTAAACACAAGAAATAGAAACCTCACTAGAAAAAACCATTCCTACGGCCCTCTGAATATAGAAGAACCTGGAGGTTATTGGAAAGAGATGGCAAAAAAATGGAATACGACAGAGAAGGCCGCCACAAATTCAAATTGTGGTAAATGTGTAGCGTTCGACATTTCGCCAAGAATGAAGAAATGTATGCCCGGGCCCGTTTCAAAAGGTACCGGAAAGCTTGGGTATTGTTGGATGCACCACTTTAAATGTCACTCTTTGAGGTCTTGTGATACTTGGGCCACAGGCGGACCCATAATACAAGATAAGATATCTTTTGAATGGCAGGAGAAAAATAAAAAATGACAATATCTGTACAAATTTTGAAAAGTATAATTAAGGAAGAATTGTTAGCAGTACTTGATGAAAAAAAGAAGAAAAAGAAAAAGAAGGTAAAAAGGGATGCCTGTTATCACAAGGTAAAGGCCAGGTATTCTGTATGGCCCTCAGCATATGCTTCAGGCGCACTCGTAAAATGCCGCAAAGTTGGAGCAAAGAACTGGGGCAACAAGAGTAAAAAGAAATGAAAAAGCAAGAACTTATCAATATTATAAAAGAAGAAATCAGCGCCATTTTGCTTGAAAAGTGCCAGAAGGGTTATAAAACTCACCCGACAAGGAAAACAAAAAAAATGTACGGTAAAACATATCGTAATTGTATAAAAGCTGATGAAGCTAATGAAGAACAAGATTCAGATGAGGTTTTGGAAGAAGAGGGATTGCACGCCTGGTTCGACGATAAAGACGGTGACGGACAAAAAGGTTGGGAACAGATTGGTGGAAAATATGATGGAAAACCCTGCGCCAAGCAGCCTGGACAAAAAACAAAGCCAAAATGCGCATCGCCAGAAAAGGCAGCAACAATGTCTAAGAAAGAAA
>Ga0181389_1000137_pt1 | contig 27772 bp, 45 predicted proteins | sample 12SPOviralmetaG_FD_130121 | JGI IMG/M metagenome (GOLD analysis project Ga0181389, IMG submission 130121) | Marine viral communities from the oligotrophic San Pedro Time Series (SPOT) site, San Pedro Channel, CA, USA - 12 SPOT_SRF_2010-06-29 | ecosystem: Environmental > Aquatic > Marine > Strait...
AAGTAGAATATCCATGTACAGGATAATTATTAACAACAGGAGTACCATTAGCACTAGGTAAAAATAGCCAATCATCTTTAGTAGTAAAAAAATTATCGCTCATAAATCATACTTATCTACGTCAGTTTCAAAGGAGTATAAGTTAAAACGAACAAAATCATCCGTATAAGGTGAACTCATTGTATTATATAATTTAAGAGCTTGAGTGTGAGAATGTCCCCAAAAATGCTTAAGAAAATTCATTTTATTACTGGATAGCATAGACCTATCATTTGCAAAATCAATTCGGGTCTTGGTTTCAGGTTCATGAAAACTATCAGTAAACCAATCAAATGCCCCCAGTTTTTCCCTTAAAGGAAAACCTAATTCAGTATAGGCTAAGTTTTTAGCTTGAAATCGTTTATGAAATTGTAAAACTAACTCTTGTCTGTGAACATACTCATAATATTCCCAAAGATGAGAAGAGTAAAAATTAAAAGGAATTATTTTCAATTTAAGATTAGATGTACGCTTAGATACCTCATTAAAAGTACCCCGGTCAGTTAGTATACCTCCAGAACATAAATTTTTATCTCTTGAAAACGTAAACATCATTGTAGAGGTTACAAAAATAGAATTTGGATTTTGAGATTGATACTCTTGGTAAAGAGAATTAAACAAAAGTAAAGGAGCAGTTGCTATTTTATCCGTAAAATAGTTGCCTTTCTTAACAAGATCTTTTACATCTTCATTAGTATAGTTACGCTCTATTATGTTAACAGGTATATTATACTTTCTTGCAAACTCTTCAACATAAAATTGTTCTTTTTCAGGACGACCATTTAAAGAAGTCTTAAAATAAACATACTTTACAGGAAGGTCAGCGTTAGCAAATCCATAGGCTGCCTGCTGAGAATCAATACCCCCAGACATAGATATTACAATATCACGGTCTTTGAAATCTTCATAGATTATACGAGCTTGAGTAGTTAAAGCATCAGATAAAGACTTCGAACCATCATCGTTTAGAGAATAGTTGTTAACGACAGGAAGGTCATCTATATCATACCATGCTAACCAATCGTTTTTTGTGCTCCAAAGATTATTCATTATTTATACCCTATTTTGTTTGTGTGATTAAGTTTTTTATACGCGTTAGTAACTCTACTTAATAGTTTTTTAATTCTTGGACTTTTTAAGTTTAATTCATACTTTGTATGATAATCTTGTTTATTTTCATATGATAAATTTTCTTCAAAAAATTCAAACTGCTCTACAGTAATATCAATTATTCTATCACCATCCTCAACCCAAGTGTGTAGTAAGCCATGTACCGTGCCTGTCATTAGCTTATATTGCTTGCCGGTACACAACCAAAAAATAATGGAGGATATACCACAAAAACCAAACATAGGGTGATGACCTGGTTTTCTTTCAGATGGTAACAAATCATCACTTAAATTTTGTTTTATTAAACGTATTAAAAGATCTTCATTCACTTTTATCATCTTTTGGAATATCATAAATGAAGGGGTCAAGCTTCATTATCTCTTTTTTCTTCTTTTCAAACTCGCGATCAAACTTCCACATATGATATCTATCAAGCAACCATTTTAACAACATGATCATTTACCTCCGGGGTTACACAAAGAGTTAATCTTGGCTCTTCGTCTAGATTGAATATGCGATGCTCAACACCGCTCTTAATTATATAACTCATGCCTTCTTTATAAGTATATTTTTTATCATCTTTAAATTCAATAAAACTATTATCAGTTTTAATAGAAGTAATAAAAGAAGGGCTAAAAGTATCTGTATCAGACTTATCAACATGCCAAGGTATTTGATTTTTACCACTTAGTATTGATAAGTACATAGTATTAATTTTTCCTATTTTATTTTGTCTTTTAATAGTCTCAAGCCATTTTTCTATTGTAGGAAAGTGTTTTAACATAGGCGAAGCTACTGAATCATGAATTAAGTCAAAAGATTTCCAATGAGGCACAAAGTACCTTTCTGCAAAAAGATGATTTCCAAGTTTATAGAAATACATCACTCGCTGTACATCAACTCCTTCAAGTTTATGAATCTTGAGCTCTTTGCAGTTTATCAAACTCTGCTCTCCTATTCTTTAATAAGGGTAAAAAAGGTATAGCACTTTTTTCAAAAACAATCGGATCATCTCCATCAATAGTCATGATAATAGCTACATCTTGAATTCCAGTACCGTACATCTCATTATGTGCGACAGCGTACGCACAGCCTTGAATATAATAGTCAGTGATTTGTTTCTGGTTCTTTTTCTTTTTTGATGTTTTAAAATCAATAATTGTAGGTTTACCTTTCCAAATACCGACCATATCAGTTCTACCTGCGTACCTATATTTATTAGACCAAAGAACTTGTTCTTGTCCCCAAATCTCTTCAACTCCGCGCTCTGTGGCTCTAATCAAATCGCGACTCATTTGCCTTACGTCGAGCCTCTGATGCATTAATTCGTCCCATACGTCTTCCCCGTTGAAATAACGTTCTGCAAATTCGTGAACTAAAGTGCCTCGATCTGTCGCTTCTTTGGAAACCCGTGCGGCTTCTTCTTCTCCTACTCGTTCTTTCCATTTCTGTAACCAAGTTTGATCTGAGGTTTTACCTAGAATAGTAGTAATAGATGGATAAGATCCATCAGGTGTGTGATAAGTTCTTCCACTAGGTAGAGTATCAGTATCTACCTCAGTTATGTATTTGAACTTCTCTTTCATAATCTTCAACGGTATTGACAATAGGTTTTCCTTTCGCATTTAAGCTTGTATTAATTAGTATAGGATAACCATGTTGTCTTGTTATCTCTAATATTCTCCAAACATAAGCGTTTTTATTACGACTTATTACTTGAAGACGAGCTGATTTATCGTGAGTAGTAAAATTACCTCCAATAATATCAGCAACAAATAACATATCATAACTAGGCTGATAAATTTTAAACCACGTATCAGCTTCTTCTTCTTGACATATAGGCGCATAAGGTCTCCACGAATCTGTCTCACGCTTTTTAATTTGATTTAGTTTTTCTATGTTATCATCTGTGGGGATACATAGCAAGCTTCGATTACCAAGCGCGCGAGGACCAAACTCTGCTCTACCTTGAATAACTGGGACAATTTCACCCCTGAGCAGTCTAGCAGCTACTTCATCGGGAGTAATTCCGTTATCGTCTTTTACTCCTAGATAAGCATTTTCCCAATTAGGTCTACAAATTAAGGCGGCGGCGCCAAGCGCACATCCAGCATCTCCAGCAGCAGGTTGTATTGCAATGGAATCAAATCCTGAATGCTTTTTAATATTAGTATTAGCTACACAGTTAAGAGCGACTCCTCCTGCATAGGCTAAGTTTTTCATCCCAGTCTCTTCTTGTAACCAAGTAGCTAAAGATAAAAGTACGTTCTCAGTTACACGCTGAACAGAAGCAGCTACGTCCCAATCCAAAACGCCGTAACCAACACCGCGTTCAAGATTATGAAGTAAGGTATAATCTCCTTCTGCATTCCAATCGATAATTTTTTGATTTATCCAAGGCAGCCACTTAGGTTCTCCATAAGCTGCTGCTGCCATCACTTGAGACTCGTCAGAAAGAGGTTTAAGTCCCAAGAAACGAGTAGCACTAGAGTAAAATAAACCAATAGAGTTTGGATAAAGAAATCTTTTAATCCATTCAATTTTGCCATTACGATAAACTCCTAAAGATGTTGAATACTTATTTCCGACCGTATCTACTACCATCACTGCGCACTCATACCAATCAGTCATAAGCACAGAACTCATAGCATGAGCTTCGTGATGGTCTACTAAAATAGGTTGTGCTTTAGTTATTTTTTTAATCTCTGATTTAAAATCAGAATAGGTAGATTCTTCATAAAAAGCAGCAAACTCAAAATCTTCCCACGCATTCTGCAACCACGATATGGTATTGATTGGAAATGACTTATCATATTTTTTACGAGTAAAGCGTTCTTCGTGAGAAGCTCCTAAAATATGAGTATCTTTTAATGCTGCTGCTGCACTATCGTGGTGATAGCAGCTGACTCCTAGTATGTTCATCAAAGTACCTATTAAATATTGAGGTTAAATCTTTTTTAGTTTTGCCTAAGTAGTTAGGAGAACTTACAAAATCAACAAAAGCCCATCTGTAATTATCCACTACCGGTTGAATTCTATGAACCATAAAACAAGGAAAATACATAGTCTTACCTGGTTTAGGGTATATTCTTGCTATGATCTTATCTGGTTCTGGAGCAGAAAAATCTGTCTGTAAAACTCTTTCATTTTTCGGATTCCAAGTACCTATTTCAAAAGGCTTACCTTCAGTAAGATAAACAATATGCGTCCAAAAACGACTTGCTCGTGATGAGGTAAGTCTTCCGTGAGTATAATCTAGATTATCAAAATGCCACTCATAACCTTCGCCTGGTTTTAATAAAATTGCAACTTTATCAGCTACGTCACATCTCCATTGATGGCCGTATCTGGTGTAGTTTTTAGAGCAATAGTCTACTAACTTTGTAGAACTTTTAGCTATTGATTCTGAAAACCCGACAGTAACTGCGTCGGCCCATTCTGGGTCAATGTAATCTTCCATCTATCATAAACCTCTTTAGCAAGTAAGGGTGCGAATGCAAAATGTCCTTTTTGATTCATATGACCAGCGTACCCAGCATACTCACCCTCTTTCTTTGCAAAATCTCTTAAATATTGATTCCATATACAAGGATGCCCTTGTATCAATGGGTCTTCTATGACACAGGGTCGATAAATAGGAACAATCATAAGATTATCTGGAGTACAAGTATTTAAAACAGACAATACGTATAATACATGAGTACGCCAGTACCATTTTAATTTAGTAAACTTTTTAAACCAAAGTTTCCTAGTCAAGTCTCCCCAAGGATCTTCTGCACCATACGGATAAGGTAATAGATATTTGTGCTCACCTGTAGGATCTGCCCTGTGATGATGCCCTACTAACCAGATAACCTTAAAATCCTTGACAAGTTCGTTTCGTATGATAAAATCAGCTTGAACATCAATACTGGCTCCAGTTTCTTCCCAGCGATTTTTTAAGCCTAGTATGTCAAATACCGTAAAGTTGGCCTCATCATTTTGCATAGACCAAGAATTACCCATAACAAAGATTTCATTATTAATGTACATAGTAACCTGCGGAGATAGTTTTACAAAGGGTGAAGGACTTGAGAGTACTTCTCAAGCATATCCTTACCAGCTTCAAAAGTTATTAAAATCAGATAAATTAACTAACCTTTCTCAAAGTGGTGCGTCTGAATACCTTATTACAGCACAAATTGAGGAAGCTGTCAAGTTAAAACCTGATTTGATTGTAGTCGGTCATACTAGCGAGTATAGATGGCAAGTATGGGACGCAAGAAATAATATAACTCAAGGATTCATAGTCGCAAACCATGTGCTTAAAAATGAAAAGTACTACAGAAACTGGATACTCTCTGAGCAAATCTTAGCTAATCGAAGATCAGAAGATAAAAAACACCAAGCTGCATGGCACGCAGCAGGAATGTTATATTACTCTGAAGAAGAACTAGTACACAGATTATGGAGTGGGGCTGTAGCAAAACAAATAATATTGTGTCAAAGAGCTAACATACCAATGATACATCATTGCTGTTTTCCCCATTTACATCCACTTCTAAAAGAACTTACTGAAGATTATATAGAGTATCATCTTGATTTAGCAAAACACAAGGACTTTGCTCCTGATAAATCTCACGCAGGAGCTAGAAGTCATTTAACGCTTGCTAAGAAAATCATCAATATGGTAGGCTAAAAGCTTATGTGCGTACCTGTTAGGATGTGCGCCATCAGGATAAAACATATCTGGATTATCATTCCAAAACTTAATTTTACCTAATGAATGACTCAAAAGAGCATCTACACCGACTTTATCCTGTTCAATAAATTGCTCCAAGTATTTTATATCTCCAAAATATTCTGAATCTTTAAAATGAGGATAAAGAAATTCTGTGATACTAGGAATTTTGTAAAAACAATCAAAGCTATCTCTGATACGTTCAATACCTCCTACTAAAATTAACTTATCTTTATATTTTTCTAGGTTCCTATAAATATAGTTATTAATAAAGTTAATTTTGCGAAAAATATATGGGTCGCTATATAGTTCTGGATTCGCATCTTTCTTAAAGTTCACAAAACTTCTCGTAGCACAAGTTTTAACAAAAATGATATAATCAATCTCATCTAAATCATGTCTCTTCTTCAGCTTGTCTAGGGCAACTATGTCGCCCCAACCAGGAAGAGGACAATGTATAATCTTATATTTATCTGTATACGATAAATATTTTGAAAACGAGTGGTCTCTCGCATGAAAGTTTATATCATCGCCTTTAGATTTATCCCACTCTCCTGCAGACCAAGAATCGCCAGTTACGTAGATAGTAGTATGAGTTTTGATGGGGGGAGTGTAATGCCCCGATGCGTCACGAGCAGGCATCCACCCACTCTTTAATTTCATCCCATTTTTCCTCTTCTTCTTCAAGAGAATTTTTGCGAACAATAGTAGCTACTTTAGTGATAGTAGCGACAGGTAAGCCATACTCAGTTTTAATATCTTTTTTCAGCTCTGCAATAGATTCTCGAATTGATTCTGCTTGAATCATCAAGTCTACGATGCGTGAAATTTCTTTACGTACTTCTTGTTTTAGTGCTGCTTCCATTTTATTCCTCAAAGTTAAAAAGATTAAAGTCTGTATAATAGCGATCTGCTATTAAACTTTTTTGACTACGACTGAGAGATATTTCCATGTTAGAAACATTAGCTCTTTCTAATGTACAACCATGAGCTTTTAACAAATGTGTTAGGCTAAATAAATCTTCGTCAAAGTCATATATTAATTTAGGTATTATAATAAAATTATCAGAACATAAGAAGCGATAAATGGGTTGAAAATGGTGATTACAGTCTTCTAAATCACGCTCATCGAGTAAATAATGTAAAAAATAATTTAGATTATGAACTCTAGATAAGTTTATATTAGGATCTAATTCTAAACAGCGTTCAGTGTCCCGGAGAGCAAAATGTTTATATAAGGCTAACAACCTGCGATAAGGAGAGCGAACAACTGAAAAGTTAAAGTTACCGTTAACTTCTGCATAACTCGGTGTTATGTAAGTTAAGTTTAAGTGATGATGTATGTAGTAGTAATCAGTAGAAGACTCATCAAATATTTTTTGCTTTGCAAGTGCGGCTTTTACAGCCGTACAACCACATTTAGGGACTGCCCAATAGTTTAATTTATAGTCTGTAAATTGAGTTATGTTAAAGAATTTACTTTTATCATACTTTTTCATCCAAAAACTCCCTCAAGTCTAACACTCTATTTTCAAAGTTTTTTTGATTATGTAAAAATATAGGCTCACAGCCATTTAATAACGACTTCATTTCAGAACTACTTGATTCAATTACTTTTTTAGCCTCAATAAAAGCTCTCATAAAACGTTCATAATCACTAGGTATTTGATCGTAAGTTTCATTAATCATTGGATGAAATGACTGATAACCCAGTTGATTAAACCATTTAAGTGTATCTCTTTGTCCAATAACAACAAAGGGCTTTTTAGAAGCTATATTTCTCCATATCTTTTCAGTTATTAAAGGCCAATCTATAACGTTATCAGAAAAATACGCTTCTATAACTAAGTTAAAATCTATCGCCTCCATTGCTTTAGAAATAACTAAAAAATCATCTGTAGTATGATGTTTACCAGAAGTAAGTGGTTCAATATTTAAATCTTTTAGTCGTGTATCATTACAATCATTTTGTAGAGCTTCATATGTCTCAGGAAGAAATTCTCCTTGAAAGTCAACACTTACTAAACCTTTTTTTAATAAATCGTTTTGTTCCAATAAAGTATTAATGAGTACAGCGCCAACATGTTTATCTGTGCGCTTATTAAGTAGTAAAAATCTTTTTTTAGGGTAATCAAAGTGATATTTTTCAATTTCTGGAATATTAGGACTTTCATAATCTAGAGGAATATTGAATCTCAAATGTTTATTCTTACCTTTAGTTTCTAAAGTAAAAGTATTATGAGGGTCATACATATGCCTAGCACAGAAATGAAGTTCTAAAAAGCTAGGAAAACAGTGAATTCGATTATGATCTACAAATCGTTGATCACTAATATTCAGATGTAATCTGTCGTTAGGAACTTGAGTGCAATCATCTAAAGATGCTATAAGCTGTTCAATATCATAACGATTAGGAGGCTCCATAGAGGCATCAATTATTACTCGTCCTTTCCCCTGTTTTAAAGAATTAATTACACGTTCATCTATATAAGACCAAAAACCAAAGTCTTCGTGAGGGTTATTAATAAGAGTTCTGATTTGAAGGTAGGGTTCTTGCATTAACACAGGATATATAAACGAATCAACTGTATCAATTTCGTCAGGTGAGATTATACGAATGTCAGGAAGAAAAAATTGAAACATCCACGGAATTTGTCTTTTATATTTATGACAATAGTGAATATCAGTTTTAAGATATCCAGTAAGATTAGGGAACCAAATATTTGGTTTCCATTCATGTTCATATACAAGATTTATCATTATACGATTTTAAAAGTTTCTCTTACTTTTTCCGGTCGTTTACGAATGAGCTTTCGTTGCTGAAGACTGCTCATAACTTCTGAAAATAGTTCTAAGCTTTGGTCGCCAGAAGGTACATACTGATTATTTACAGCACTTTTGATAATAAGTTTTTGATGAAGAATATTAAGGGCGGTGACTAAATTAGCTGAGCCAATGATGCGAGAACCTGTAAAGTCTCCTTCAGTGCGAGATCTTACAAGTTCCCAAGTATCGTTTTCCCAGATTTCTCCAGAATCATCATCAAACACTTCAATAGGCATTCCTTGGATAATTTTCCAGACTAATCCTGAAGCTTCAGATAGCTGCATGGGCTTGCTCCCTACGGTCGCAGATTTTAGGCACACGCTTTGCGTGGACTTATGAGGCGACCCAGTCATCGCGATGTGGTTGTTGATAGAACCAAGCTAGTGCAACTCCTACACCACGGCAGACGCTCTGCGAGCGTAGCGCTAAAACAAACTCACGTTTGAACTGTAACCAAGGATTGCGACAGTCTTTAACCGGCTGGAGTTGAGCTAGATCACGCTGGTTCCAATGCTGACAACGCTGTGCATATGCTGCCTCAACGTTAAGTGATCGTGTAGACTCATCGAGTCTTTTCTCTAATAGTGTGAACAGCTCTTGAAAAGCTTCGCTTTTCTCGCTATCACTTAGCTGTGAGATGCTAATGCGACGTGCGTTTCTAACTAAATCACGATATGCGTTCTTCGACACAAGCTTAAAATACATTTTTTATACCTTTATTAATAGCATGGTTTATGGGTAAGTGCAATTCAAAAAATATTATAATAACTACTCATCATAAAGCGGTTCTAACATCTTAGGCGGTAGCGAAAATTTTCCTTTGCTCCAGAACTCTTTCTGAGAATAATAGTAGTTTGAAGTAATTGACCGCCAGTAAGCATTGATACGATGCACTGCACGATTATATTGATCATGAAAAGGAGCTGAATATATGTCTAACCTATTATGAGCTTGTTCCATCCATTCATGAGCTAACCACGGATTCCAACGAGCTACATTTTCTGCTTCATGAATTGTACGTCTTACTGACCAGTCTGCGTAGCCTACATTAGTTCCAAAGGGTACGGGTTTAGCGCGTGCCATATTTAACAGTCTCCATTACGTTATTTAAATGGTTATAGTGGTCAACAATGTCTACAACAAATCGAGCTGCAAAGAACTCGCCATGAGTATAAAATAGATCTGTATACTCTTGCATAATGTCGGGGGCATGTTGATTGAGAAAAGTTTTAGCTTCTGAGAGGGTTGGTCTTTTGTGCATAGTAGTCCCTTTTTATTGTTATAATGTATTTTATATAAAATTTTGCCAAATAGCAAGGCAAAGATTAGGTTAAAATGTGAAAGTTGTTGACTTGTCATATAATTATTGATACAGTATTGCTATGTATGTAAATGAAAAAACACTTAAGATGGAAATGAGAGAAATGCAATCTACTATAAACGAGGTTGCTAACGATCTGGGAGGAGATATTCGCTATCTTCACCAAGAAATTACTGACCTTCGCAATGAACTAACTATGCTAAGGGCTGACGTAGATGAACTAAAGGAAAAATTAGATGCCAACATATAAAGTAGTGTTATTTGCGGATGAATCTCAACCAACACAAGTACAATACATGAAAAATCAGAGAAAAGCAATAGAAGAAGCAATTCCTGACCTTGTAGTTGAGGAAACTAATCAAAATGATCCTAGACTTAAGAGACATTCTAAGCAGTCCCGTGCAAACCGTCTACCTGCTATGCTAGTGCTAAAAGATGATTTTAAAGTGCAGATAAGAAATTTCAAACTAGATAATTCGCAAGTTATCACTTGGATCAAAGGAATTATGGGAATCTCCTAAATGCCCAAGGCTGTTGCCTTCATACCTCACAAACGAAGAATAGAACGTCATCGAATAGATTATCTTCGTGCTATTTCAGATAATATGGAAGATCCTTATCAAACTGAAGATGGTAGAGAAATGCGAGGAGTACAACTCGCACTAGCTAATAAGTGTACTGAACTGAGCGGTGTTACTCACTGGCAATTTACAGACTGCTGTACAGATGCTCTCCAAATTTCAATTGCCGCTCTCACAAAACCTAATGACACAGTGATCGTTCCATCTTATGGTTGGCGAGCATTTGCAAATGCAGTTGTATTTATGAATCGGCGTATACGTTTCTGTGATATAGATGCAACAGGCAATATAGATTTAAATCAACTTGAAACTTTAATTAAAACAACACAGGCTGCAGCTGTAGTAATTGTTCATAATTTTGGTACAGTTGCGAGGGTTGACCAGATAGTAGATATCTGCGAAACTCATGGAACTCATATTATTGAAGATGCAGCTCCTGCATTTTATATGGGAGAACCGTACTCATACGTCCCTGGTTCTATGAGTTCTACTGCATCTTTTTCTTTTGACTTTACAAAGTATCCAGGAACGCTCGGCTCTGGAGGTGCTATTTGTACTAACTCAGATGAAATTGCTGAACGAATCTACGAAATTTCAGCACATGGCAGAGGTAGGGATAAGGCAATACATTGTGCAGGTACAAAATCATATATGGACATGACTTCGTGCGCTGTACTCCTAAAAGAAATTGAGTTGTTTGAGCAAAACCAGTATAGAGAGCGTCGAAGACAGATTGCTACTTGGTATAAAGACAATCTTCCCTATGGAAATATACCTGGAGAAAATTATGTTTGGGAGAGATATACAATGAGTGTACCTTCCTTTGAAGTTGATGAGGTGCTTCAAAAACTTAACTCTGTAAAGTGTCTTGCACGAACATTTTTTAAAGAACCTCTTCATTTGCTACCGTGGCTTAATCCTGAAAAGGATGATTGTCCAAAAACTGTAGAGTTTTGTGCTTCTACTATTCATCTACCTTCTCATCATTATTTAACAGATGAGGAACTTGAAAGAATAAAGTCTGTGCTATGAAGATACTAATAACAGGCGGAATGGGTTTTATTGGAGCACACTTAGTAGCAGAATTAGGACAAACTCATGACATAGATATTTTAGACGGTTTTGATGAAAACTACGTAGGCTACAAATATATACATAGAGGGACAAAAGGTTTACAAGAAACTAATGAGATTGAAAAACGTCATAGAAAACTAAATCTAAAGTATAGACTTGATTTAGTAAAAGGTAAATTCAATCAATACTATAGAAAATGGAGTTTTGAAGATATTCCAAGAGCAAATTATGATTTAGTACTTAACTTTGGGGCTTTATCAGAAGCTATCTTATCTCAACATTTTCCAAAATTTACTTCAGATTCTATAGTGCAAGGATTAAATCTAATTAAATTGTACCTTCCTAAGACACCTGTCTTACATATAAGTAGTAGCATGGTTTACGGCACTTGGGAAGGAGTAATTGACGAGCAGTACTCTTTAGGAGCTGTAGACCATTACGGGGACAGTAAAATAAAGGCAGAAACTATCTGCGGAGAGAATGACGTAATTTTGCGACCTATACATGTTTATGGTATGGGAGATGGTAAATTCTCAATCTGGATGAACATAGAAAGACAGATTGCAGCTGCAAAACCTGTTATGGTCGAGAGAGCTGGTTGTATTTACATAGACGATTTCGTTTTAGCAATCAAAAATATTTTAGACAGATGGCGTCCTGGCATTTATAATATTTCATACACATTTACGAGAAACGCGGAAGCACTGACTAATATATATCCAGAGCCCTTTGACGTTCAGTATAAATCAGGACCAACTGGTAAACCAAGAGGGCTGCTAGATAATAGCAAACTAATAAATACATTTGATGTAAACTTAAAGTTTACAAATTATGATGATACTGTGAGAGACTACTATAGAAAATATGAAAATTTTTGTGAGAAACAATGATATTGGAAAAGCGCTTCGCATTTTAAAGAAAAAACTGCATAATGAAGGTGTCATGAAAGAAGTGCGTGATAGGCGGCATTTCGTTTCAAGAGGTGAAAAATCCCGGTTAGCAGCTAAAGCAGGGGCTAAACGTTGGCAGAAAAAGCGACAAGATTTAGAAAAACAATTTATCCGTGAAGAGCGGAATATGCTAAGAAATAGTAGGAAAAATAAACGTAATGTTCAAAGACCTAACAAAGGTTCAAATCAACAGCGAACGCAACGTTACTCTGGCAATCAGAATAAACGATAATCATGTTCATAATCTAGTTTTTACTATCCAAACTTTTACTCACATAATGAAAAAAGATGTTAATAAATGGTATGGCCCTATACATTCAAGAAATTGGTATCTACAAAAGTTTTCAGATCGTGTTAAGCTATTCTCAGAATCTTATGAATATATCTACAGATTTACAATAGAAGAATGGAATACAGTAGTACAACAATATATAGCAGCTCTGCGTAAAAACAATCTTGCATAGTCCTAAGTAGTTTTAATATAATACCTTATAAATACGGAGGATTATATGAAAGCTTACAAAGGCACATTTAAAAAGAAAAATGGTGAATCTCGTGATATGGTTTTTGCAAGGCTATATGATTTACCAGAGAAGTTCCTTGATGAAAAAGTACAAGGAGCAGGTTCTGAGCAAAAATACCCAGAAGGTATGGAACTCGTTTGGGATCTAGAAGCAGATAACTTTAGAATATTTAACTGGAGATCTGTAGACAACGACCCGAAAGAATTTGATATTGACGAAACACTTTTCAGATAATGAACCTTTTATTCTTGTAGAAACAGAAATTATAAATTTTGAAGAACTTAAAGCAGGTAATATTAACTTAATGTACTACATTATTGAAATACATAATACAGAAAATGATGAAATAGGAGTAGTGACAGAAGAGATAGATGGTGAACAGATTATCAAAAAATTTGATACCTGGTCTAAGGCAAAGGCTATGTCTGGTACACTAAATAGAGATACCCCTGAAAATCTCTCTACTCACATAGTAACCATTAATGAAACTGCTACAAAAGATAAAGAAGTGGATAACGATTGACCATTGTGTTGATCTTGCCGTTGATATATTGTTAATTGTATGGGAAGTTATCAGTAGTCCAATACTTATAGCTATGCGTCTTATAAGGCACTTTGTAGGTGAGTGGATAACAGATAAAATTAAAGCAGGAGTGCGTAAAATAGCACACTGGTTTGAGCATAAAAGAGAGTATAGATTAAAAAACGGATATGGAATATTTCGTACATATTGGTGGTTAATTATTTCAAGTCCTATAATTATATTTATCAGTATTTTTATTGTAGCTATACTGTCAGGATTACACGAAGGTTTAAATATAGCTTTCGAAGAAATTAGTGCTTCGTTTGAGGAGTAGTATAATAGACGGACTGGACTCGGGGGCAGTACCCGACGGCTCCACCATAAACACAGGAATAACACATGAAAGAATATATGTTAATAATCAGCATGTGGGGAAGTGATGGAAGCACAGAGCATTACATTGGTCAGATGGTTTTACAACAACCAATGAGTAAATCTCAGTGTGAGTGGATGATTGAGGATGAACAGTGGGGTGCAAGTTTTGATAATGAGTATTACTTCTTTGCTAGACACTGTATGCCAAAAGATTGTGCTGGAAAAGATTCCTGTGACTAAACACTATTGGTGTGTTTATGATGGGGCCGAAATAGGATCGACAGACGTAATAAAAACAATGCCGAGAAGCAGGTGCGCAAGCGACCTCAACCGCAAGAAAACAAACAATTGCAAATGATAATTTCGCAATCGAGGATTACCGCATAGCGGCATAATCTCACGGGGTATGGTTCCACCTAGCAACAGAACGGGCCTTTATAACTCTTATGAGGACTAAATGTTTAACTTCAATACAACCCCGCGACTTATCATTGGTGCAGATAGGTTAAAATTCTTAAGCACTATTCTATCAGACCTTGGTATCAGAAACCCTTTGATTGTAACGGGTCCAAATCTTTCAAAAACAAATATAATTAGTAATGTACAAAAATATGTTAACACTAATAATGTCTTCTATAATATTGTACAAGATCCCACTACTCAAAACGTTCATGATTGTGTAGCATACGGACTTGATAAAAAAGTAGATGGCATTATTGGGATAGGGGGCGGTTCGTCCTTAGATGTAGCTAAAGTAGCAGCAGTACTTTTAAAAGGTGAAGAATCTTTAGAAAATATTTGGGGGGTAGACAGTATAATGGGTTCAAGGCTACCTCTTATCCTAGTTCCTACTACTGCAGGATCTGGCTCAGAGGTTACTCCTGTATCTATTATCACAACAGGTAATACAACAAAAATGGGTATTGTTTCTCATAAAATCATACCTGACGCGGCTATCCTTGATCCAGTACTAACCTTAACATGTAATCCTAAAATTACTGCGTATAGTGCTATAGACTCTATGGTTCATGCGATTGAAGCATATACATCAATTAATCCAAATAATAATCCCTACTCAAAAATGCTAGCTATCGAAGCGTGTAAGTGGTTAGGTAAATCTACTAAAATTGCTATTACAGAACCCGAAAATTTAAAAGCAAGGGCAGATGTACAGTATGGTGCTATGCTAGCAGGACAAGCTTTCGGCAACTCACCTGTTGCTGCTGTCCATGCTTTAGCATACCCATTAGGAGGACACTATAAACTACCACATGGTTTAACAAATACCTTGGTTCTTCCTGGTGTTTTAGCATATAATCAAGAAGTAGTAGATTATTCACCTCTAGCAGCAGCTTTATTTCCTCATGACCAAGGAGAGGTATACTATCATAAAAGCGATGTTGTTGAAATAATGTGTAGAAACATACAAGAATTAGCTGAATTAGCTGGGATAAACACTAAGATGAGACATTACGGAATCTCAAACGACTGTATTCCTATGCTAGCTGAAGAAGCAATGAAACAAGCAAGGCTTTTGGTTAATAACCCAAGAGAAATTACGCAAGAAATAGCTGAAGATATTTATCAGAAAGTTTTGTAATGTATAAGACATATATTCTAGGTAATGGTGGTTATGCTCAAGAATGCTTTGAGCAATTCGTACTAGGTAGAGTTGTAGAAGATTTTGGAGGATTTATTATCCTAAAAGAGGGTAAAGCAGTTCTTATTAATGATGAAGGTATTAATAATTTTACTTATCCTAAAGAATCTGCATTCATTCTAGGCACTGGTCACCGTAAATGGCGTAAAGTATTCTTAAACCATTTATTTGGTTATTATGAACAGGATATTAATCATTTTCCAAATATAGTAGCTAATGAAGCACACTTATCTCAAACCTCTATTCTGGGCATAGGTAATGTACTTAATTGCTTTGCCATGACTAATGCTAATGCTTCTTTAGGTAATTTTAATCTTTTAAACTGCTATGCATCAGTACACCACGATGTTAAAATGGGAAGTCATAATATCTTTACTACTTACGCAACTATTCTTGGATACTGTAGCGTAGGAGATGACAACTGGTTGGGTAATGCTGTTACTGTAACTTCTAATACCAATATTGGTGACGATAACACTCTTAGTTCTGGAGAGCACTTATTTGAAGATATGAGTACTCGTCAGTTTTTTAAACACGGTATTGTTACGGAGAAACCAGAAAAACAATGATTATTTTCTTTAGAAGTTGTGAAGCAAATTTAAAAGCAGGATCTCTCGGCGATGAAGTTACTGGTGACGGTATCCGTTGGAACGGTAAACACAAACTAGAAATCATTCGTAAATGTTATCTTTCTATTCAGCACAGTCTCGATGAACGTGATTTAATCATAATAATTGATGATAGAACTACTCAAGAAACACTTGATTGGATGAGAGAGAATACCAAAGCACATTTTAGAATACACCCGATAACACCCTTACCCGAGCTAAGAGCTAAAGACCCTTATCCTAATTACCATCCCGTAATGGCTAATTCTTGTCCAGAACTGATGGAACATATCGTCGCTGTAGCAGAAACAAACCCAGACGAAATTATTTACATATGTGAGGATGATTACCTACACCTTTCTCATGCCATACCTGCACTAAAAGCTTTATTTAAGACAGGTTACAATGGCTTTTATGCACCGCAAGATTATCCAGATAGGTATACTTTAGATTCTAGTAGAATTTGCGAGGTTCATATGGGACCGTACGGGCATCTTAGGTCTATCCCTAGCGCTACTTTAACAGTCGCGGCTAAAGGTTCTACGTGGTTACAATATAAGTATGAGCTACTACGGGCGGGAGCTTTTGCAGATGATACTTGGACATGGAAAGCTTTTAAACAAGTTGGGTGCTTATGCCCAATTCCAGGACACTCTACCCACTTACAAGAAGGATGTCTTACTCCTGTTGTAAATTGGGAATCACTTTACGAGTCTATTAACATATGACTTTTATTCTCAAAAAATATCTCGATATAGACTTATTTCAAAAGTACTTAATTCCTGCACAAGAAAGTAATCAATTTTCTAATTACGGAAACGCTGTAAAAATGCTGGAAAAGAGAGCACGTGAAATGCTTAAGATTGACGACTCTAAGGCAGTTATTGCGACCTCTAGTGGTTCAGCAGCTATCTCTGGTATTATTTACGCTATTGACAGAGAAGCAGGAGAGGGATCAAAAGTAGCTACGCAATCTTTTACTTTCCCTTCTAATGTGCAGGGGGGAGCCATAGGATCGTTACCTGTAGATTTTGATGTTTCTTTGAATATTGACGTGACTAATCCACACTTAATTGAATATACTGACTTAGTTATTGTAACTAATTGTTTTGGTCATTTACAGAATATTGATCTTATCTTACAAACACTAAGCGATAAAAGTATAGTATTTGATAATGCTGCAAGTCCTTATTCATTTTGGAAGGGTACTAATAGTTGTAATTTAGGAATCGCTTCTTACATTTCTTTACACCATACAAAACCAATTGGGTTTGGAGAAGGCGGCTTAATTATTATAGATAAAAAATACGAAAAATATGCAAGGGCAAGTATCAATTTTGGTATTATGGATGACGAACCTGTAAATGACAGAGGAGGAAACTTTAAAATGAGTGAGGTTTCAGCAGCTGCAATTCTTCAATGGTGGGATCAGTTTAATATAGATGATCTACAACAAAAATACTTAGATAATTATTACAATAAAAGATATGAATTTGGGCAGGTAGAAGGAGATCTTTACCCCCATAGAGCTGATGAAGATGATATATTTTTTCCAAATTGTTTTCCCTTTATTCATCAGCAACCAACGACAGCGGCAAATGATGAGTATGAGAGAAAATACTACAAACCAGTTGCTTCTCAACCTATTACTGATGCTTTATATGATAGAATAGTATGTTATGGAATAAGCCCTAATGATTAAAATTGCAGTAGTAACTGGCTGCGCTAGTTTTCTAGGAACCGCCTTTACCACAAAACTTCTAGAAAATGGATGGTACGTATATGGAATAGATAAACTAACTTATGTTGCAAATGATAATATTGTAAAAGATTTTGAGAATAGGTATCCAAAATTTAAATTAATTGTTGAAGACATATGTAGTATTAAATGGTTACCAGAGTGTGATGTAATATTCAATTTTGCTGCTGAATCAGATGTTGATAATGGAAATAAAAATTGTAAAAACTTTATACATTCTAATATAGATGGTGTAAGAAACTTACTAGAGATAGTCAACTCAAGGATTGTTACAAAAGCTTATAAACCTCTTTTCTTTCAAATTTCTACAGATGAAGTTTATGGAGATTTAATTAGCGGAACATTTGATGAAAATTCTAATCTTAACCCTTCAAATCCTTATGCAGCTACTAAAGCCTCTGCTGATTTACTGATTAAAACTTGGGCTAGAACACATGGATTAGAATACATTATTGCTAGACCTTCTAATAACTTTGGGCCTAATCAATATCCTGAAAAACTTATTCCTTTAGCGGTCAAACAATTATCAAGAGGTAATAAAATTAAGTTACACAATCAAGGAAAGCCTATTAGAACATGGACGCACTCAGAAGATACCGCAGCCGCTTTGTTAGTTTTGTACGAATACGCGGAAAGAAACAAGGTATATAATATATCGTCTGAGTACGAACAATCTAACTTTGATACTGTAAGGAAGATTATTAATTCATATTTTTTAGGTACTATCAAAAGAGAGGTACCCGATATCGAAAAACACGTAGATTTTTCACATAACAGACCAGGGCAAGATGTTAGGTACGCAATATCTTGTAATCCCTTAAGAACTTTACAATGGCGACCACATAAAGTTTTTGATATTGAAATAACTAAACTAGTAGAAAATTATAAAAAAGGATTTATATGGTGATGAGAGTATATATTACAGGAGTAGGCGGATTATTAGGAAGCTGTTTAGCAAGGTATTTAATAGGACAAGGCCACTATGTAGGTGGAATTGATAATATGATAGGTGGCGTAGAAGGTAATGTACCTAATGGAGTAGATTTTACCCACGGTAATATCACTGATACAAAGTTGATAAAAGAATTGACTGAAGGATATGAAGTAATATTTCATGCAGCTGCTTTACCTTACGAAGGATTAAGTGTTTTTGCTCCTGCAATAGTTACAGAATCTATAGTTTACGGAACAGTGTCAGTTGCTTCTGCCGCTATACACAACAATGTTAGATTACTAATAAATTGTTCCTCAATGGCAAGATATGGAGATCAGATACCTCCTTTTACGGAAGATATGCCTACTAATCCTGTAGACCCTTATGGTCTAGCTAAGATCCAGGCCGAACAACACCTTGAAATGCTAAGTAATATACATGGTTTAAACTACGTTACAGTAGTTCCGCATAACGTGATTGGGGTCGGGCAACGATACTTTGATCCTTTTAGAAATGTAGTAGGAATTATGATTAATCGCTGTTTACAAGGTAAGCCTATAGTAGTATATGGGGATGGAGAGCAGCAGAGGTCTTTCTCTAACGTAACAGATTGTATTCTAGCAGTTTATAAAATTATGCAATCAGATAGAGATATTTGTGGACAGGTGTATAATATCGGTCCTGATGATAATGAAATTTCCATCAAGCAGTTAGCCTATAAGGTAGGCCACCATTGTGAAAAATACCCATCACTAGAGCATTTTCCAGACAGACCTCAAGAAGTAAAGAATGCATATTGTTCTTCCGGTAAAATTAGAAAAGAATTTAATTATAATGCGGCTATCAAAATGGATCAAACTATTAAAGAGATGGTAGACTGGATTAAACCCCAAGTAAAAGACTTTGAATATCATTTAGACTTAGAGTTTATTACAGATAAAACCCCAAAAACTTGGACAGATAGGTTAATTTAATGTTGAGTAGTACTGATTGGGCGATATTAGTAACATTTAGAAAAGAATTAGAGGCGTTGAAGGCGCTCTATATCTACCCAAGAGCAGACATACAAACAGTTATAATATATATGGAAAAAAGAATAAAAGATATAGAAATGAAACAAAATGACAGTTAAAATTATTACTCCATACGTATTTGAAAACGAAATTAAAAATCATAAAAATACATTCTGGGAACTAGACGTACACTATGATTGTGATGTCGCTGGTATAGGATGTGATCTAATGTTTCAAAAAATGTGGAATCAATTTCCTAACGATGACATATTTATTTTACACGCTGACATGGCACCTCACCATGACGGGTGGTTTGAGGAGGTGCTAGATTATGTCGATAAATATCCAGAAGCAGGAATGTTTGGTTGTTTGTTATTGTACCCAGCAAAAAACGAGGATAGCGAATATTTCGTACAGTGCGCAGGAGGAAAGTTCACAGACAATCGACCAGATCACTTTGGAAGTGGGCTCATACTTGAAAACAGGACAACCTTTAAGGAGCAACTTGAAACTGATACAGGACAGTACGATACCACGAGAATGGTCGCCTGGACAACATTTGGAGGTTGTTACCTCAGAAGGGAATTTCTCAATTCCGTGGGCGACTTTGACCCCTCCTTTGAATGGACATACAACAGAGATGTCGATTACTGCCTGTCTGGAAGAAAAGCTGGTTTCAGCATCTATCAGATTCCTGTACGACTCCTCCACCATGAATCCAGAGATACTAAAAGATTGAAGGATGAGAATAAATCAGCTATGGAAATGAGAAACCTGGAGCGTCTACAGACGAAATGGGCAAACTCAAAATTTTACAAAACGCTGGACAAGGAGATAAAAAGTGAGTAAAGTGTTTATAAGTAAAAAAGAATTAGAAGAAGCGGTGTTGCGAAAGAAAAATAAAATGACTCCCTTCTTATTCATTTTTGTATGGTTTTATGCAATTGTTTGTATATTCACACTACTTCCAGTAGTATTTTTGTGGTTTGCATTTACATTATTAGTTATCGTTGCGTATTTACCGTTTTATTTTATAGATAAAGTTTTATTTGAGAGGAAAGAGTATGAGTAAACTAAATCACGCTTGGGTTAAGGCAGCCCTTGAGCAAGCTGATAATGAAAGATCTAAAATATCTGAACGAGAAAGAGAATTACACGGACTATCTTCAACACGATTGAAGTGTCTCATCAATAATCTCTGTGCAGCAGAAAAAACAAACTACTTAGAGATCGGAGTATATAAAGGATCGACTATTATATCTGCCGTCATGGGAAATGATGTCAAAGCTGTAGGTGTTGATAATTTCATGTATGATGAGAGAGAACCTAGAAAATGGGCTCCCGAAGGTGACATTTGGTATAACGTAAAGTCTCAAATGGAAGCAAACATACAAAGGTACAATCTCCACCCTGAAACCAAAATTCCAGGGTCAATAACTCTTGTTGAAAAATCTTTTGAGGAAGTAGATTGGGTTAAACAACCTAAGTTTAATGTATGTTTATTCGATGTCTCTCCCCTAAACCAAAAAGTGTATGATGATTTTTTTGAAAAAGTTATAGTCTCTTTAACACAAGAATGTGTAGTAGTATTCACTGGTCAATCAAATGCCCAACACGCTGACGAGCTTAACAAAAGTTTACTTCGTCATCAAGACAAGTTAGACATTCAGTATAGTGAACTAAGAATATCTGGAGGATTAGCCGATGCCACTAGATACTATAGTGGAGCTAGGATTGTTGGTATTAAGAAAAAGTCCGGTTCATTTATTAAGAAACCTTCAGCACCAAAGGCTAATACAACTGTAAAATGATATATGCCGCATACGGTACTAATCTTTGTGTAAAAAGAATGAAAAGCATATGTCCAGATGCTTTATTCTTAGGGTCGAAGATCATTAATAACTGGAAACTTGTTTTTAATAAGCTTCCAAACCTTATACCAGAAGAAGGATGTAACTGTGGTATAGGTCTTTGGGAAATAAGCTTAGAGTGTGAAAAAAATTTAGATAAATGGGAAGAAGGATACTTCAAAGATTATATTACAGACGAAAAATTTTTAATATACAGAATGAAAAAACCAGGATTATCTCTCCCTGATAAAAAAGTTTTAAATTACGTCAAAAAAGGTTTTGAAGATTTTAACCTACCTACAGAATTACTAACAGAAGCCTTAAAAGCTTCAATCAAAGAGGATTAACTAAATATGAAAAAGAAGTCAGCAATTAGCCTGATTAGCTATGACGCAAATCGTTTCTTAGCAGATAGTATTAAAAAGTACTATGGTTATGTGGATGAAATTGTTCTTGGTATAGATAAAGACAGAATTACTTGGAGTGGTAACAACTTTACTATCGATGAAAATGAACTTTGGTCTGAATTACAAAAAATTGACACTGAAGGCAAAATATCTATTATTGAAGAAGATTTTCATAAATCTAAAATAGCAATTGAGAACGATAACTATGAAAGAAATTTTTTAAAAGCTCAGTGTAGTCATGACTGGATTTTCTCATTTGATGCAGATGAGATGTTAGTTAATCCTAAAGAATTTTTTTATGATTACTGTCCTATAGTAGAAAACTACTATAATAAAGTTGATATTTTAATGACCTGGGCTACTCCTTATAAGACGGTAGAAGATGAGGCAGGAGAATCTTTTTGTTTATTCATTGCAAACGAAGATGATACTCCTTTTTTTGGAGAAAACCAAGGAGTTGTGACCTCAAAAGATAGTACTTACACCTATGCTAGATGGACAGATAAATCAGCAGGAGGAACAGCTAACAGAGTACGTTCTCCTCTTGTCGCCGTTCATTGGAGTCTGTGTAGGCCTGACAGTGAATTACACGAAAAAATTAATAATATCGGACATTCTGACATTGTAGAAAAAGATCCTTTTTATCAAATATGGTCTCAGGTAAATATCAATAACTATCACGAACTTCATAATTTTAAAACATCTGGATTAGGAGAAGCTCAGTGGCCTAAGTTGAGAGCCATTCCTACTAATGAAGTAGAAAATTATGTCAAAGAACATGTTACAGGAGCCTATCAATGAGAATAGAGATAGTAGGAAAATTCTATGATAATCATTCGCTATCAATTATCAATAGAAAATTAGCCATTGGTCTCAGCATATCAGAGAATATGGATGTTTATATTACACCACTAGATTCATTTGATCCGGTGCACAAACTTTCAAAGAGGCAAGCAAGAATTATAAAGAATCTTGAAGCAAAAGAGCAGCCTGAACCACCAGAAATACAAATTAGACATTGCTATCCCCCAGTATGGGCTTGGCCAGTACATGAAATGACAAAAGTTATTTATATCCAGCCCTGGGAATATGGAAAAGCTCCTTTTGAGTGGCAATATAAGTTTGAAACCTTTGCAGATGCGTTAATAGTGCCAAGTAATTATATTGCATCAGTATTTAAACAAGGCGGGTTAGATCCTAATAATATCTTTGTAGTACCTAACGGTTTTGACGATGCTATCTTCAATAAAGAAGAAGCAGAGGAGCACCCACTTATCAAAAAAGATAGATTTAATTTTGTATATGTAGGAAATACTCAGTGGAGGAAGGGCCTAGATATTATGCTTAACTCTTGGAGTAAAGTTTTTAAAAAATATGATAAAACTACTCTCATCATCAAAGATAATCCTGCAATTTACGGTAAAAATAATGCTATCAGTGAAATCATTAAAATGCAGTATAAAACAGGATGCGCTGAAATTATTTATATTGATGATGCTTTGTCAGATAAAGAAATGGCCCAACTATTTAAATTAAGTAAAGCTGTCGTACATCCATATAGAGCAGAAGGTTTTGGTATGCATATTCAAGAAGCTTTTGCATGTGGTTGTATTCCTATCGTATCAGCAGATGGCCCAACCGAAGATTTCCTTCCTTCTGACATAGGGTTTAGGATTAATGTAGAGCAAAAACCTATAGATATCATGGCGGATAATATATTTGCTGCTAAATCAGGGGATGCTATGACTATGATGAGCAGTCACTCGTTTGCTAATGAACCTTCTGGACAGCACCTAGAAAAAATTCTACAATATGTGTATCATCATCATGATAAAAACGTTATGTTAGATGCCGTAAATAATGTTGAATTAGAAAATACGTGGGACAATGTTATAAACCACTATATAAAGGCGATTGAAAATGTCCATTCCAGAAACAAAGTTAACAGATTCAGAAATTAATCAGTTTTTTGCTGATTTAGAAGCTCAAGCAGATAAGGATGAAGTATCTCGTCTTGCACAACAAGTGTTAAATAAACACAAAATGCAAGAGCCTACTCTTGAAGAAAAAGTATTATCTGATTTTCACGGTCACGCACCTATAATAGAGTCAGAATACGAAGGGCAGCTTCCTAAACTCACTGCAAAAGCTAAAATTTATATACTCTCTAATCTAGAGCCTGGGCAGATGTTTAGGTTTGGGGTGTCTGGTGGTGGTTGTAGTGGTTTTAACTACCTGTTCGATGTAGCAGAAGAACTTGAAGATGATGATATTAAGTTTTGTGATGATCCCCCCTCTGTTGTTGATCCTGAAAGTATAAAGTTTTTGTATGGAAGCACCATAGATTTAGTTACAAGTGGTATGAATAAACAATTATCAGTAGAAAACCCAGGAGCTAAAGCCTCTTGTGGGTGTGGGACTAGTTTTGCTTATGATGAAGAGCTTTTGGATATGTACCCATGACAGATTATAATTGGATCACTAAAGAAAGTAAACTTCCTTGGTTGGTCTTAGATATTGACGTTCCTTATAAAGAAATGCATGCAGAGGCAGTTGCTCTTAAAGAAGAGTTTGTAGCTCACAGAGATCAAGATTATGGTGGTGGGTACAGACACCAAGGGTGGAGAAGTCTTTGTGTTCACGGTATAGATGCTTATAAAACTAATCATTATGATCAATATGGTTTTAAAAACAACGATGAAGTCCCTTACTGTTGGACAGATATATCAGAACGTTGTCCAGTCACTGTAGATTTCTTTAAAAATAAGTTTCCGTATAAAAGATATCATAGATTGCGCTTTATGTTATTAGAGCCGGGAGGTTTCATAACCCCCCATGAAGATACTGACAAAAACGTGCTATCTCCTGTTAATATTGCTCTCAATACTCCAAAAGATTGTATGTTTAAGATGAAGGGTCATGAAGGATTCGTACCCTTAACTGACGGCAAAGCAGTGTTATTAGACGTAGGAAATACTCACGCTGTATATAATAAAAGTAATGAAGATAGATACCATATCATAGTTCATGGTGTTAAAACTAAAGAGTACGAGGATTTGGTAGAACGCAGCTATGCGAAAAATGGGAATTAATAAAAACTACGTTGTAGGTATATATGATGACTCTAAATTTAGTTTTCATATGTCACGAGGACAAAAATTCAAAGAAATAACCGAATTTTTTACTCGATTTAAATACTTCGGACCTATAGTCGTAGGTAAATCAGTTAATGAAGTTTTAGATAAAGCTTGTGAACAAGGTGTTGATTACTGTATAGTCCAATCTGTTGGACATATCATCAAAGATGCTTTCTTTTTTAGGCACATAGAGAAGTGGATCGATAGACAAAACTTTTTTGTAACAGGTCACATCATGGATAAAAATTCAAAAAATATTAATAACCCAGAAGGCAAAGAGGGGTATTACGGACTCCATAAACAGTGTATTTTAGTTAATTTAGATTACTATAAAAAGTTTGATCGTCCTGTTTTTGGAGATAAAAATTCTACGAAAGATGAAACAGTCGCAAAAGCTAAAAGACATGCTAAGGATATTCATGACGATTATACTCCTTTATCTCTAGCTCCTACTCAGGAGTCTACTATTTGTACTCCTCTTGTAGATGGATGGAATTTTATAAATACTAGTCTTGAAAATGGGTTAATAGTGTATAATTTTCATCCTAAAATAAGAGATCATAAACAGTATCTTTATCCTACCTCTAGTGCAGAAGAGCTTTCTCAACAACTCTCTTGGATTATTAATATTGTAGAATACGCACCTACTTGCGTCTTTTTTTGGAATACAGAGAATTATAAAGATCTTAAATATGTTAGTATAGAAAAACCCATTAAAAAACTATATTCAGTTGCCGCTAGTTTTAAACCTAATATGATACTTAATACTTATGGTTTTGAAGATGACTCAGAAGTAGTATTTTTTGACTATAGTAAACAAGCTCTCGCATTTAAGAAACTCCTTTTAACTCACTGGGACGGAGAAGACTACCCTGGATTTTTGAGTTGGGCAGAACAAAAATATAGTATTAATGAAACTAAAGGAGCAGAAACAGAGACTAACACTCGGCAAGGACTATGGGAACGAGAAATTAGTTGGTGGGGAAATGAAAAAGCCATCAAAGAACACTGGGATAGGTATAAAAAACTAAAACACGAGTTTATTCACGTTGATATTTGTGAAAATCCTCAGCATGTAACATCCCAAATTACCCCAGATGATAATTCAGTGATATGGTGGAGTAATGCATTTCATACAGTTAATGCTCAATACCTAAGAGGTTTACAAGGGGTCACAGATTGTTATAATAAATGGTTAGAACAAATAGCTAATAAAAATGATAGTCTTTACATATTCGGTAAAGATTGTTTAGATAAACCAGTAGAAGGTGGGACATTAAAGGAGTATTTAAATGGATATAGAAAGACTTAAATTATTTAAAAGTGAAGAAGATATCAAGTCGTTTGCTAAAGTAAATGGTTACGGAGATAAAGGTATCGAAAAACTTATTATTGATTGGAAAGTGGCTCTCGTAGCCCCTACAAAAGAGATAAAAAAAGGTAAGAAAAAGTTTGGAATCTTAAGTAGTAATGATTATTCGTCCAAAGACTAAACTAGACTTTGATAACAGCTGGTTAAATACATTAAAGTTTGAAGAGCATTCAGACTATGATTTAGCAGGTCATGTAAGTGCTATCGCTGTTAAAAGTGAGTCGGGAAAAGTGTTTGATTTTTATAGGTCTGATCCCCTAGAAATGCCTAAAGATTTTAAATATACTGCTTTATACAACAAAATCGAGGCAGTCAAAAAACTAGCAGACTTTTTTCAAATAGAGACCACTAGAGTAAGAATACACCGACAGTTACCTGGCCAAACAATCCCTATGCATACGGATGATAATAATATTAAAGCCACTGATTCAGGTCACTACAGACTAAGAATGTTAACTGCATTATCGGAAAGTGAAGACTTTATTTATAGGTTCTCGATAGACAACGAAATAGAAGAATATTCTCTTAAAAAGGGAGAAAGTATTATATTTGATCCAGATAAAGTGGCTCATGGTATGATTAACAAATCTAAAACAGATATCAGATACTGTTTCGTTCAGATATTTAAGGCATACCCAATATCAAGCTGGACAAAAAATTTTATTAACGAAGAAATAACAATAATGCTATGAATAAAGATTTTGGTACAGCTTTTCACAAACCTAATGGTAACGCAGTAAAAGTTACAGTAAACGAATTTAGAGAAAAATTATACCTCCACATAAGAGAATATACTATGGATGGAGATACTGGTCAGTGGTTCCCTACTAAATCAGGTTTTTCAATACCTGCTGATGAAGTTAGTTCGCTAATACCCTTGCTAGAAGATGCGAGTGATTTAGTAGCTAAAAGGTTCATCTGGAATACACAACTAGAATTAGAATTGGAGAATGATTATGAGTATTAAAGCTTGGAGCGATGAGCAAGAA
>Ga0181389_1000141_pt1 | contig 27367 bp, 38 predicted proteins | sample 12SPOviralmetaG_FD_130121 | JGI IMG/M metagenome (GOLD analysis project Ga0181389, IMG submission 130121) | Marine viral communities from the oligotrophic San Pedro Time Series (SPOT) site, San Pedro Channel, CA, USA - 12 SPOT_SRF_2010-06-29 | ecosystem: Environmental > Aquatic > Marine > Strait...
CCATGTTTTATCGCACGTTGATAGTCTTTGTATTCTTTGGTGCCACGGAGTATGTGAACTATTTGATCTTCTCTACACATGTTATGCCATACTTCGCATGCCTTTTTGTTTAGCAAAGTATCATAGTAGTCTTGTCTCATTAGTATCCTCTAATGAAAGGTTTCTTAATAGGTTTCTTGTCAGCGACATATCCTGGTTTGATATTGGCTTGGGCAATTCTCAAATTGCTTTCGTTTACTGTATCGCCAATTGGGTCGTCAATGAACATGCGTATTTCTTCTATAGTACCCCAACTTTGTAATATCTCAGAGTGTCCGTGTGGTATCTCTACACTACGACATCTAGTAAATCCTCCGGGTACATTACGAGCACTTTCTACTGGTATAGTTCCGTCGTTGGTACTACGTCCTGCTAAACCGTTGCCGCCCTGTTGTGGATTAGCAACAATGTTCTTAATAGGCAAGTCTAATTGTATATCATTAACTGCTTTAAGCAAGTCGCTACCTGGATTCATGTCGTGCCACACTGGGTCTGATAAGAACCAATTTAATATTCTTGCTGTGGGCGAACCTTGCCAAGGCGATGCTATAGTTATTAAACCTTTTACATTACTATCTGGATTCTGATCTAGCCACATAGCACTCAGTAAGCCACCATAACTGTGGCCCATTATGTATGTAATGTCACTCGGGTTCTTAATACGTTTGAATATATCTTCTTTGCTTTCGCCTACTTTGTAATCGATAGTTTGAATTTCTTGATCTAGCCATAAAGAGATGTAGTTAAAACTTAGGCTAGTTGCGCCGGCTCCGTGTATCATTAATATCATATCAATTGTACTTATCTTTAGGCACTATATTATAGTCTAATTTAAGATAGTCCTCCTCAAATATATTCCATAATGCCTCTTGTACCTGTTCACTAGTGGCAATATATTCTTGTGCTGTAATAACACTTTTCTTTTCTATTACATAAGGGTGTGTATCTATGCCTAAATAGTTTTCTATTTGCGATATATCGATGTATTCTATATCTGTGCTAGTATACCAATGGCATTGTGGTCTTACAAATTTATCTAGTTCTACCATTTCGTTTAGTTCGTCAAGTGATATAACAAAGTCTTGAAATGCTTTGATACACTCATTTGGTCCTGCTTCGGTTATTGGTGTCCACGGTACTGTGATATTTTGAGTTTGGAACCAATGGTTAGGCGGTTCTCTGTCAGTTAGATAATATAGTTCCCAAGCACTAATAAGTCTGTGTGTAGGGTTACGCATTACTGCTAATAGGTTATCTGTTATATCAGGCAAGTAACACGAGTCATCAAAGTTATGCGTACGGTCAGGATCGGCGATAGTAATACACTCGCGAACATGCTTACTGCCGCATCTTTCCATTGCTATATAAAGCATATCTAGTTTAGGACTATATGTGTATCCTGTAGGTAATATCATAAGTAATCCAATAGTTTATCCATATACCTAGCATGTTCATCTGGTGTTAAATGATTAACAAGAGTTCCTTTAACTTCAGGTGTTTCGCCAATAAGTTCGCCTATGCTTGGTAACCTATATTTTGCTACTTGTGGCATATGATAGTTATTGTTTACTGTGAATAGTTGTGCGCCTGTTGTTCTGCTTTCAAATAAGTTTATAACACCAGCAAGTTGCATACTGTTGCGTATCTCGTTCCATTCACTTGAATGATATAGTAATGTGTCTTTTATATATTGTATTGCGTCGTCGCTAATTGGTATCCTTAACCGATCAATTTTTGTATGGTCTGTGGCAATGGTAGTTATTGTTTGGCTAAAAATATTACTGTCTTTTGGCATATGATTTATCCACGGCATAGGCAGTTGTTCCTTTGCCCAATTGAAATGCCAATTAAGATTAGCAATTGATTTACCGCTGTCAAATTGTTTGTCAGGTGCTGTTAACTGACTAAATCGATCTGCTGTGGAATTAAATATTAACAGTATGTCTTTGTCATATATAAATTCTTCATCATCGTCTCTTCCGGGCCAAGGCGAGTTACTTATAATTTCACTTGCCACATAATAAATAGCACCGTTATCAAAACCGCCTCTACTTAAATTAAATATACGATCGCAGTTATGATACCTAGCAAACTCTTTGGCCCAATGTATAGGATTGGATATATCGAATGTACCGTAACTATCGCCAGTTATCCAAAGTGTTTTATTTTGTTGGCTCATGCTCAGCCTGCCAACTACTGTACAGTTCGTACTCGAGGTCGTAAGCAGGTCCCTCTGATGTTATTCCATATAATAAGTTTTGTTGAACATGTACCATTTCGTGTGCTAGTGTTAATCCCCAAGCAGGTCCTTTCATTGCCAAATGAACTTCGGCAAGTTTCTCTTGTACGTCCCAATCACAATATCCCCACATGTTGCCTTCTAGATGTTGCTCTTCATGAAGAACTACACTCAGCATACATTCAAAGTTGCCAATTCCTAATTCTGTTATGTAGTGTTCGCACATACTGTAAATTGCGTCACTGTATGGTATTTTAGAATTTAGATCGTGGTTTTCAATAGTTAATATCATTTGTATAGTTTACTATCCTTTTAGTAAATTGTCAAGATCTTTTTGATGTTGTACAGCCAGATAGTTAGCACTATGCTGTAACGTTACTTCTGGTATTTCAAAATGACTGTCCCAAGTAAGGTAACGTAGAATGTATCCACTTACTTCGTTGTAGTCTAAACTAGGTAGTGTAGGATGATTCAGCAAGCCTAGGTTAACAGTCATTATGCGACATTGCTTTTCAACATTGTTGTAAACTAAATTGTTGCTTAGATGATTAAGTGCCGCCTTCTGCGCCGCATACTTATATCCTTTACTGATGTTAGGTTGGTGTGCTCTACTAGAAATGTTTACAATAGTTTTTTCTTTGTGAGGTTTAAATGCGTCAAAGCATTCTTGTAGTAGTTCAACTTGTTCAAAGTCTACATGAGCACAATTTATAAACACGTCGTAGCCGTCCCAGTCAATTGAGTCTTCTACTCTTACTGAGTCAACTGTATGGCTTTCGCCTAAGTATGGTGTTCCTTCTATTACTGCCTTTATATTTTTTGCTAGGCCTGTGCTACCTGTTATTACTACTTTCATAATCTTGTATTAAGTTAAAACTTTTTTCTCCAAATAGTTGACCGTTGACACTACATTTATCGCACGGGGAATGTGTACGGTCACCTTTAGCAAGTCTATTTCTAATTTTACGCATCTCTTTGCTTAACCAAACCTCGCGTATGTCTTGCTGTAAAAGATTACCGACCACATGTTCTTTACCCCAGTCGTTGCTACAAAATAGTACATCGCCATTCCAATCTACAAACATTTTATAGAAAGGATAATGACATCGCTTACCTTGTAATTTAGTAATATCCTCGTTATCTATATTTAACCAATCTATAGTACCACTTCTGTTGTTTATGAACAACCCGTAATCTTCTTCGCTGTAGTGTGCTCTGTACTTTACTTTGTCTCTATCAACATTAACCAGCATAGGCTCAAAGTGTTCTATTTGTTCAGGTCCGTCATACAAGTTAATATACAAGTAGTCTAGTTTGCGTGTAAACAAATCCTCTACAACTTCTTTAGTTAAACGATCTCCGTTGGTATTACATTCTACTACCGCTCTAGGTAAACCTTGCTTAAACGTGCTTACAATACGTTTAAAGTTAGGGTTTAATAGGTTTTCACCAAAGCCACTAAGACTTACTTTACCTCTGTATCCTATAGACCGTAGTTGATCTGTGATTGCGTTTGCTCCCTTTACTGTCATATGTAAGTTCCTGTTAGGGTATACTTTGGGATCATGCCGCGGACAAAACACACATGTTCTATTACATAGTTCTGTTGTGTTAACCTCTACAGTAAGAATACTAGCCATTGGATCATTGGGATCGCCTATAGCAAAGTGTCTATCTTCTTGGTCTTTACGATGTTGTAAGAATGTGTCTTTATTGTTTAACGACATAACATTATTTATGCTATGGGTTTACGCCAATTAGAAAGCCTACTGTCAAACATTTCTGCCCATTGATAATTTTGTTCTAAGTTTAAATGATTAACGTAGAACATGCTGTAGTCATTTGGTATGCGTTTAGTTCCATCTAAATGATCTATGTCTATGAAACTGCTGTTAAAGTCTTTGCGGCAATAGTCGGCAATATTTATATATTTGTCGTATGGCTTATACCAGTGTTTAGCCGAGCCCCATATGAAAGGAACTTTCTTTCTCTCTAACTTTGATAACATGCTATAAACAGTTTCTGCTTCGTGTTGAACATTCCATAAACCTTTGTAATGCTTATAGTCTGTCATACTATCAAACTCTTCCTCGCCTATTTGGTTTTCTATATCAGCAACAATAGGTTCCATGTCTTCTGGTATAGCGGCAAAGCCTTCCCATGGCCAATGTCCTTTTTGATTATAGAACGCATGTTTCCAGCCACTTCCAAAACTAGTATGTGTCGGATCTCTATCAGGCATACAGCCACACTCAACTTCGTGGCCGTATCTAGATGCTTGCCAGTTTAAATTTTCTCTTATCTCAAAAGTGTTATACTCTGTAATACCTTTTAGCGGAGCAATATCTCGCATAGGTGCTGAATATAATAATATTATAAACATATTTTCTGTATAATGATGTTCGAGTATGTGCTGTAAATGACTACTGGTTGTTAAATTATCTGCGCCAGTGATAGCGGCTACTTTCAAGTTCTTGTATTTCTTTTTCAACATAAGGCACCAATCATATTGACTGCCTACGTCTTTCTTAACACGTTTGTTTAGTTGATATTCTTTTATTGCTGTACGATATCCATGTGCGTAACTGTCGCCAACAACCCAGATGTCCATGTCCTTGATGTCTGTCATGTAAGTCTTTTAACCTTTGCGTTATACATATTTACCCAATGCTTGTATGCGTCATCATCTAATCGTGACACACAATCTTCTAGTATTTTTTTATGTTGCTCTTCTGTTCCGTTACGCCATATTGTTATTTCATCAGTCGTTCTTCCGCAGGCAGTACACACTTTATCATCTAAAGTACATACACTAATACATGGAGATATCATAATGCTTTTCTAAGTTCTCTCCAGTACTTATAGTGCCTCTCGGTATCTAAATGATTTACTTGTTCTTTACCAGGTACTTTTTTCTCTTCAGGAAAAAGTGTTCCGTATGATGGGAAATGTTTTCCATATATTTTACATGTTTGTACTTCTTTCACAATATGATTTAAATGATTGTAATCTCTCCAGTCGCAAAATGCTTCTGGGTGCACTGCGCCAAACTCTACTAACATTTGATCTTCGTGTATATTACTTGCGTTTAATGATGTAAAATTTTCGCTTTGTAAGTTTGATAGTTGTCGCTGTCTTTCTTCAGTATACCACGGATGGTCTTGTACTTGGGGGTGTGCTCCTGACAACCAATTTAAATTATGCGGACCTTGTGATGCGTCAAATTTATCTTTATCACAATATTGCTTGTATGTTATTCTAGTTGGAGTAGTAGGAAAAACAATAAGGTGATCATCATAGTTTGACCACTTTTGTGTTCTGCCTTCCCATGCTGTGTTGCGTATTACACTATGCGTCAAAAAGTTTATCATGTCTTGCGATATACCTTGTCTAGCAAGACAGTAAACGTTTTCTAATTTGTAATGTTGCTTGTAATAATTAACCCAATGCGAATGCGGTAATTCTTTATCTAGAACTCCCCAACTGTCACCTGTTATCCATAGATTAGCCATTTGATTTGTTTTGTATATAGTTCCTGATGTGGTTATAACTCACAGAATTTAGTTCTGAAATCTTACTGCCCATTGCTTGTTCCGGCGTAAGTGTACTACCCAATGCTCTATCTTTTATATATTCCCAGTTATTGTAATCTCTTAACGGTGTAGTACGAATACCAGAGTACAAGTATTCTTTTAGTTCGTCATTCAACTCTAATGCTTTGTGCCAATCGGTCCAGTCGTTTTTCCAAAACCTAAGGTTGCCTGGATACTCTCCAGTAATAGTATAACCAAACTTCTCCGGCGTTTTACTTATGTCACTGGCCCAGTAGTCGTCTTCTGCTATAACTGGTATGGTAAGAGGATTCATATAATAGTTGTGTAGTAAGTCATGTTCTAGCACATAATCAAACCCTTGTCTAATACTTTTTTCGTTGTCGTATGTAAGGCCTGTAATAAATGATCCGAATCTAAACAAGTCCGGTATTTGCGTTTTTATTTCTGCTAATGTATCAAACAATCGCTGTCTTGGTCCGCCCTTTCTAATCATTTTTGCGGCTTGCTCATGAAATGTTTCTATACCAAAGAACAAACCTCTTATTCCTATCTCAGCCATTTGTTCTATTTGATAAGGCCTAGCGGCCACCATATCTAGCCTAGCATATCCTGTAAAGATTGGTTGAAAACTTAATTGTCTTACTGCTGTTAATAAGTTCTCGTATTTTTTGTCTACCTCGTTGCTAGTTTCGTCTACCATATTAAAATGTGTAATACCGTACTTTTCGTTCGCCATACTCATGGTGTATACTAAGTTGTCTACAGTTTGAAATAATGTATTTGTTTTCTTAAACGGTGTAGTACAAAAACTACAATTAAACTTACAACCTACGCCTAGTTCTATACTAAGTATATCATGTTTGTTCCAGCAATCGTCTACACCGGTGTCTTGCATCACAATAGGTGGCTCCGGTACATTAACTTGATCTTTGATTTTAAACCAGTCACTGTAGCCGTCATTATAATGAAAGAATTCGTCTGTGTTATTACCATGTAACCATAATGCAAAAACATCTAAACTTCTACCGATGAAGTATGCGTCTACTAGTTGAGATAACTCTTTAATACCTTGGTATGAATTGCTTACAGAACGCTCAACAGTTTGTTGCCGATACACACCGCCTGCCGCTATGCGTACATTGTAAGTTTTCTTTAATAATTTTAGTAGTTCAAATAATGTTTTATTTTGTAGTATATCATGGTGACCTACTGTGATACTTAGGCACACAATATTATCGGTACCGTCTTTGAAATGTCGTCTTAGTAAACGTTGTAATTTGCTTATATTTTCAAACTCGTGTAGCCATTCTGTGATATACTCTATATTTTGTACTTCGTACCCTTCTGCTCGTAATCGATCGCTTACTATGTAAGCACCGGGGCTTCTCGCAGTATTACGCCTACCTGTACCTGTTAGCAATCCTGGAGAACTTAATACTACTGCTTTCTTCATGGAACCTTATGCCATTTTTCTAATGCGTCTATATGTGACCATTCGCCTTCTAACCAAGGACCACCCCTGGTGAAATGTGTAACTTTTGCTTCATCAATTGTTTCAGATGCCTCTGAGCAGTAGTCACAACTGCCTTCGCACCAATTATATGTGTGCGGTATTTTGCCTATGTTATCGGTCCAATAGAACTGATGTAACCATTGTCCGCTCTTAGTATTTACTATTTCTGGCGTTAAATTGGCGCAATCAGGGTGAGCACAATTGAATAACATTAAACTACTCCACAGTTTCTTTGGATACATTACATTCTTTTGGTCATCTAGTTTAGTACCTGATAAGTCTTTATTAAAGTTATGCTGTACACACGATACTGCTTTGTCTGTATCTAAACTAAACAATACTTCTAATGGGTCACATTCCCAAATAAAATCATCATCACAAAATAAAGCAACTCCTTCGTAGTCCATTAGATATGGTACTAAAAATCTACTGTAAGTAAACTCTGTAGTTTGCTTATCCCACTTTCTATTATACACTGGCAAGTTGTTAATGTCAATGAATTTTATGTCTATATCTGAATTATATCTGCGTATGCTTTTTGCACATTTTTCACTAGCCTGACCATGATTGTTATCGTGCCCAATAAATATTGTGATCTTATTCTTTACTTTGCTGTGGAAGTCACGATACCAGGTTTCGATATCATTGTGAAATCCGCTGTCTGTCCATACTTCTAATGATGTTGGTGTACGCATAATTTGTGTACTTTGTACAGGAATCAAATCGCACCACTCATCAAATGTAAGTGTGTCAATGCTTGGATGAAGTTCTTTGCTGTTCCATACTAGCAGTTCAAAGTCTATGTTGTAGTAATCTAATACTGTGACTTTAACACTACCAGGGTGACATATTAGTTCATCTTCTAGTAACACATTTCTTTTATAGTGTGCCTGCGGTGGTATGTGTGCGTCGTTATGCTGTAAGTCTTTCCACAACCACAAGAACTTGGCAAAGGTGTATATGCCACCAGCATGTACCATCTGGTGTTCTTCTAAGTTTTCGTTTGCGTCTTTAAAATCGTGTACAGGTTTTGGGTCATCGTCATGTAGCCAACATTTAATAAAGTCTAGTAAATTGCTTTGATCAAAAAATTTATTTGGTAGTTGTCTGCGATGTATTAATTTACACCCACCTAGTTTATAATATGTATCACGTAATTGCTCTAAGTCACGCCGTGAATGTATATTCAATCCTGGGTCGTTAATTTCCATGCTACAATATCATCTCGACAAGATTCATCATTACTGCTGTGCCAGTGATAGCACTACCGATCATTATTGCTTTGTCATTCCAACAATGTCCTACATACACCCATGCTACTGCCGAGAAGGCATAAGATACTTGTCCTAATGTGCCTAAGCCAGCACTGATAAGAAACACGCCTATCACCGCAAGTACAGTTGCTATCCATTTAACATAACTGTCTATGGTACCAGTTGGTGTGGCAGGCTTCAAGTCGTCTACTTCTAGTTGTAGTTCTTCCATCTCTTGTTTAAGACGTTTGCGTTCTTTGTTTAGTTCCATAGCAAGACGCCCGGCCTTACTCATTGTACTGCCTTCAAATGTTTCTGATACATCTGATGATATTTTTGCTTCTATCTTTTCTAGTTCGCTCATGATAGCCATGGTCCTATATAATCCTGTAGTAGTGTTCTAGCAAACAACACTATGCCTACACCATTGAGTAACATTAATGCTCTGTCTTTCCACAGTATGCCTACAATCATCCAACCAGTTACACCTACAAGACTTAACACTAAATCAAACAACTGTAAACCTTCTATGCCACGCATACTCATTGATGCTAGTATAAAACAACTAGCAGTCCATTTGATATACCAACTTAGGTCTTGTTTGGGTGTGGCACTTTTATAAATCCTTTTGCTGTTTTTTATTTCTTCTGGATGAAACTTATCTGTCATTGTAATGCTCCGTATATTTATCTGCGTATATCTTTGCCGCATCAGGAGACATATGATTGCTCCATGCTACGAATTGTTTTTCTTCTTCTATCGCATGTGTGTACATACTATTGAAACTTGGAGCAGTAAACATTTCTTTATTAAGCCAGTCAAACTTATGCTCCACAGAATCGTCTGTGCCCCAATATGGATAATCCATAAAGCCTGAGTGCGGTATTATGTCTATACCTCGTTGCTTTGCTCTGGTAATAGCACCATCTATTGTCATACACTGCAGGTACTCATCAAAGTCTATGGGATATAGTATTTCGTACCATTGTTGTACTAGCCTTTTTATTGCTGGTGTGTGCATACTTCTGTTGTGGTCTAATAGTTTTTCAGCATTGGCCATGCCCATTGGAAATTGCTTTTGATCTAAAAATGTAGTGCCTACTATACTGCCTTCTACTTCATTGCGTAACCCACGAGCACGATCAAACTTTGGTGCGTTGTGATGTCCTTGTACTATTTGTCTACTTGTAGCAGTAAAACCACATAACACTTTGTCTGTGTTTATGTTGAACCTAGGATGATCGTACACACAATCTAAACCCAGCAGTAGACTTTGGTTACTCAAACTACCGTATGCCCAGTAATACTCTGGTGACATATCTAAGTTTTTAGCAAAGTGTTCTGTCCAACTTCCACCAGCACTTCGTTCTCTTGTTTCCATGCTTGTGCAACGTGTAAAGAAACTGTCGCCTATAATCCATAACTTATTCACAGTATTAGGTCCTCCTTTTTAAACCATGTTATCATACTCCGTCTTGTTCCGCTTGTAATTGGTAATACTTCGTGTACCTGTGTGCCGCCATCAAATAAACAACATAAGCCTTGTGTTTTAGGCAAATGATAATCGCCTATAACAAATGTACCGCCCTCATAGTCAGCAGGGTCACTTAACTGTATAATCATAGTGTATTGTCGTTTAGCAAGTCCGCTACCTTCAACACCCGAGTCTATGTGTCTATACAAGAAGTCGCCCTTTACATAGGATAACAAGTTACATTCTTGTGTTATACCTGTTATCCAGTTAGATAGTTTTTGTTCTAGAAATTGTTTGCCTGATATACCTAGTTCAGTAATAGTTTTGCTAATATCAGTATCAGTTGTTCTTCGGCGTAGTTCGAATCTGGGCAGGTCCTTGGCACTACGGTTATGTGCTGTGGACAAGTTCTTTTCAAACACTTCAGGATATATTTTTGTAGCATAGGGCTCTCCTACTGCTAACTGTAGTATATGCTGGCATTCCAGTGGTGTAAATAACACTTGTTGCTGTCTCATGTTCCAACCATAATAATGTCCGTTAACGGAGAGTCAATAGAGAAATCGCAAAAATCGGAGTTTGGAGTTACCCTTTCCCGATCTCCTCGATATAATTAAAGAATCTGCGCCTAATGTAGTTTTTGCTCATTCCTAAATCATATTTTGAATATATATAATTTACGAACCTTTTTTTCATAACATCTTGTTGAGGTTGTGGCACATATTGTAACTGGACTGCGTATGCTTCGCATTCTCTGTTTAATTTGTGGTTTTTATCAAAGTATTGTCTAATACCAGATATACCTAACGTTCTAATATTTTGCTTCACATGTGTTAGTTCGTGTTGTATAAGTCCCTCGTCGTCTTTATGTGTGGGTCTTACTAACGCCAATGTCGCTATGTGATAACCAGCAAACTTGCTAGGTATCAACCAATTTGTTATGAAAATAGGAACAGGAATGAATTTCCATATAAGTCTAATTTTCATACTAGTATTTATTGGGGTTAGACTACTTGGTATTGACTTCTTGATCCGTCACACTTTCCGCATGTTAATTTACAGTACGCATTAGCATTGTCTTGTTGCAGTTGTTTATAGTATGTCTCGTGTACTATACCGCTGTCTAAAACATCTTTAAGACTTCTTTCTGCTACACTAAATTTTTCGTATTCGTTTACGGTGATAACATTTAGTAAGTCATTTATATGTTGTTGTTGGCCGTCGTAGTCGTTTTGCTTTGCTCTACTCACAGCACTACCTATCATACAGCATGGATATACATAGTTATCGTGACTAATAAAAATACTTAATACTTCAGTTTGAATTTCTTTATTGTTGTGAAAATTTATGGAGTAACACTCTTGATGTGTCATACTGCTAATATGATCAATCATGTGCGGTTCTAACTCGACATCAAAAAGTGTCATACCATCGTAACTCATAGGCTCTTCAGGTATGTAACGACCAGGGATGTCTTTGGTATGACTCTTTTCGTCAAATCGTAATTCAACTTTTTCTAATGCGTCAATTAGATTAGTGTAAGTATGATCCTTTGTTAAGTCCCAGTGTTCGTCTAGCCATGGCGAAAATTCATCTGACACAGGTGTTAACCAATGTGTGAACTTGCCGCCAAAGTTGTAAACTGGTATTGCTTCCTGATCAGCAAAGCCATTTGGATGCCTAATATAAAATATTTTTATACCTAATTCTTTTGCTTGTTTAATTGCGTCAAGTACATCGCATTTATTTTCGTCAAATAATATATACTGCCATTCATGATGTGTGCTAGTACATTCGCTCATATATTCTTTCATGTTACGAACTACTCGGTCGTACCTTACATTTACTCTATGTAGATCTAGTATTTCATTACTAGCACCGTCAACCCCAAAAACCATCTCTACACCTAACTTACCTAACAGTCGGTAATGGTCGGGTTTACCTATGCCGCCATTGGTAGCAATTCGTATACTCATATATGGGTTTTGTTCTTTGAACCATTGGCATATTGGAAGTATTTCGGCACATGTCATTGGGTCACCGTAATTACCGCAAAGTTGTATGTGCTGAATTTGTTTTGCTACACCGTCAAATATTCTTTTAACATCTTCTAGTGTACGCATTTGTTGTTGGAAATCCGCTACTTCGCCTGACTGTCTACGAATACAAACAGGGCATGCCGCATTACATGTACTTGCTATTTCTAAGTCTATTGCGACTAAGTTATTGGATTTCATTGTATGTATTTACTATATTTTGATACTTATCCAGATCGTAGTGTTCCATCTCAGGATAAAGTTCAACTTTGTCAAATACATATTCTTTACATTTTTCTTTGAATGCTATTTCATTTTTTAGCAGTTGAATTAGTTCTTCTTTTGTAGTGCTTGTTCTCTTTTCGATTCTGTCGTAAACAATTTTACATATATCTTCTTTAGTTATTAGCACTAATCGAACATACGCATACTGCGAAGCAAATGATAGTAGTCGTTGTTTGAAATGAAATTTGTCTTCTAATTCTTCTTTTGTTACTACTGTCAGCCATGGGCCTTCTCTCATCATCTCGGTAAAGTTACGCCACGCATCTTCGGGTGCTGGTCCCCACGCACTAAACAAAGGTCGATATAGCGGATTTGAATGGCTACTAGTATCAGTGAATTCGTAGACCTCTATTAACTCCTCTGGAGTTAGTGTTGTATTATTTAATATTACTGCGTTATCAACTATGTCCATCTTTATCCTTATATGTTAAGCACTCGAGTGGAGTGCTTACACAATTATTCGCCTTGTGGTAATAGGCCTTCTTTGAGATAGTTCAATACAGTATTTGGATCTGTAACCTCGTACGGGTCGCCAGTTGCGTCATCACCATACCCTGGCTCTTCAAAAATAACTTCAATGTTTTTGTCATTAACTATCATTGCGTATCTCCAACTTCTCAAACCAAAACCAATAGCACTCTTATCTACTAAGAATCCCATTTGTCTTGTAAACGATCCTGTACCGTCTGGTATTGCTTTTACTTTCTCAACGTTTAGTTCTCTGAACCATGCGTTCATTACAAACGTATCGTTTACTGAAGCACAATAAATATCGTCAATGCCGTATTCTTGTAATTGATCGTAGTATGCTTCAAAACCTGGTAGTTGGTTCATTGTACACGTTGGTGTAAATGCTCCTGGCAATGAAAATACTAAAACTCTGCGTCCAGCAAATATACTTTCTGTATCAACACTTCCCCACTTAAATCCTGACTCGTCATCATCGATACGAACAGGGAATGACATGTTTGGTACAGTTCTTGCTATTCTAGTCATATATTTCTCCTAATCTATTCCTAATGTGAACCTTGCTTCTTCTGATATTCTATCAGGTGTCCACGGCGGCTCGAATGTTATGTCGACGTTAACTTTCTGTACACCATCAATGCTTTGGGCATGTGCGTATACTTCCGCAGGTAATATTTCTGCGGCTGGACAGTTTGGTGCTGTTAACGTCATAAGCACCTGACAATCCATTTCTTTATTAATTTCTACATTGTATATTAATCCTAAGTCCACTATATTTACGGGGATTTCTGGATCAAATATATCTCTTAATTTCTTCATAACTTTTGCGGCTATAAACTTTTGTAAATCATCCATTTATTAGCACCGAATCTAATACATCAAAGAATCTCGCAATATCTACTTCATTGGTATTAATGCCTGGACTTGCTCTTAGGAATCCGCTACTTGATATTGCGTCAACTACAGGGTGAGCACAAAGTTTGCCCGATCTAATAAAGATACCATATAGGCCCATTTCAGTTCCTACATCAAAACAATGTAGTCCTGGAATAGTAAAACTTACTAAGCCACCGCGTTGATTACTTTGTAACGATTCCCCTACTATTGGAACTTTACGTTCTAACAATCCGTCTACTAAAACTTTGGTCATTTTTTCAACATGCGAATGTATGTTGTCCATGCCTATGTTAGTCATAAAGTCTATACTAGCACCCATACCTATAACACCTGCTACATTAGGTGTACCTGCTTCAAACTTTGTAGCATTGTCATTAAACATAATATCTTGTTCTGTTACACTAAGCACTTGCATGCCACCGCCTACATGCGGCACCATTTGCTCTACTAGTTCGTTTTTGATTAGCAACACACCTGACCCAGTTGGTCCGTAATGTTTGTGTGCTGACCAATAATAAAACTCAGCATCAATATCATTTGCGTCTAAACTGCTATGTGACATGTGCTGACTCATATCTAAGGCTATCATTGCGCCTTTATTGTGCGCCTGTGTTACTATATCTTTAGTATCCAGTATTTGACCCGTGGCATTAAAAACACCGCTTAGATGTAACATGTGTGCTTCTAACACACCGTCTAGTATGTTTTCTTGATCTACTAATCCGGCTGTATCAAACTGTTTAACAGTTACTGGCGTGTTTGCTAATCTATGTGGTACAATGTTAGCATGATGATCGTTTAGACAAGTGTGGAACATTTTTATTCCTAGTTGCCTTGCGTTATGTACAATTATATTAGAACTAGCAGTTGCGCCTGATGTAAACACCACAGTATAATTACTTGCGTTACACCATTCAGAAACCTTGTCTCTTACTCCTTCGTATTCTTCGCTGGCTTGATTTACCCATTGATAATTACCTCTGTGGACACTACCTGGGTATTGCGTGTAGTACTCTGTCATTTTATCTAGAACTACTGTTGGTGTAAGACTAGTCGCGGCGTTATCTAAGTATACATGCCCTTGCTGTAATGCTTTGAACTGTTCGCGAATTTCACTGATAATCATATTTGTATGTGTCCGTTTGCTATAATTGTTTTAGCAGTTCCTCTGTCAACACCCAATGATTGAAGATAATAAAGTTCGTCTTCACTTATCTTACTTGTAGTACAACCGTGTGTACACTCAATTTCTTTTGTATTGATATGTAGTATTGGTTTACTAAATGCTCTAGATAAAGGATCAATCAAAAGATTCTTATTTGTCATTTCGCTTTTAGTACCAACTGCTTTCTTTTCTACTTGTACTGTTCCTATAAAGTTTCCTGTATTGCTATTGTATATTGCAGAATTGTATTTAATGTTACTGTTGCCATCATAGCCTTTATGATGGACATTTATAAAGTTAGCACTATCGCTATCCTTTAATAGTGTACTGCCATTTACTTCTGTAGCAGTTTTTTGGTAAGCAGTGATGTTAACATTACGCCACTGGTTGCCTTTGTCATGTGTATTTATTCTTAATCTAGAAGTCGGGTATTGTATAATATGTGTGCTGTCTATTACACCGTCTGTTTGTGTAACATGCCTTTCTAGTTCCAATGAAGCACCATAGTCCACAATATAAATCCATCTGTTACAATAGACTGTGTTGCCCTGTGTATGCGTTTCTGTTATCTTAACATTATTGCCTTTACATATTCTAACAATGTATACCCCTGCGTTTAGTAATGGCTCGTCTGCTTCCTGTATACTCCAGTGTTCATTTTCTAAACTTGCTTCATTGCTGTCTTTAACATCAGAAGTAAGCAATAAGTTACTGTTGCTATCAACATTTAGAATATTAACTGATTGTGTTAATCGTGTTGCTAATGCGCCAGGCATTGTAGGGTGTATATTATCTACTAAACTATTGTATGCTTCGTTGACACTATGCGTTTCTCTCCATATACTATATCCTCTAGTATAACTACCTACTGAACTATAAAACATTCCGTTACTAAAAACTATTTGGTTATGTTCGCGTTGCGGGTAGTCATCTAAATGTTCAAATAAATCTTTTTGCCTTCTGTGTTCACCAGCAGAAAACACTGGTTCATTACCTAAGTGTAAAAGTTTTTTACTCCATAACTTCTTGAATACAGCAGACTTATACATGTCGTTGTTGCTGTTATCTGTATCTGTTATCATTTTGTTAGCAGTATCGAGTACTGCTCTATGAGTAGCATCGAGAGTGTTGCTAATAGGAGCAGTTTGTTGCTGTTCCCATAACTCAGATAGTGATGTTATTTTACTTGTAACCATGTGTGAGTGTTTCTTTGATCTCTTCTGGAGGTACACTAAGTAAAGTTCCAGATCGAAAAATGTATCCATTATCGAACTCTAAGTGATCTAATAAATTTTTGTTATGTGTGATGACAAGATTAATTTTGCCTTCGTCTCTTCTTTTGTTTATAATACTGCTAACAAGTATAAGGCCGTTAGTGTCCAGTCCTGTATCTATTTCATCTAAAATAGCAACACGTGGATCTATAGACATTAGGTTGACCATTTCTGCTCTTTTTCTTTCGCCACCACTACCGCCAACATTAACTTGTCTATTTGCCCAATCACTTGGCAAGTCAACATCGTTAATTAAGCCTTTAAAACTTTTTAGTTCTTTGGCCATATTCTTGCCTGTTATTTTTTTAACATCTCTAATTAGACCAAATGATGTAACACCTGATATCTCCGGAGGTGTTTGCCAACTAACAAATATGCCTGCTTTTGCTCTTTCGTCAGTTTCGAGTTCTAATATATTTGTTTCGTTAAGAAGTAATTTGCCGTCAACGATGATATCACTTCGCCCCATGACACCATGAGCAAAGGTGCTTTTGCCACACCCATTAGGACCAACAATTACTGTAGTTTCGCCATTAGCAAAATGGCCATTAAAGTCTGTAATTAATTTTTTGTTATCTATTGCTATACTAAAGTTTTCAAATTTCATAATGTATTATATACTGTCTGTGTTGTTTTGTCAATTGAATTTTTTCAACATTTCTTTTACTTTGGGTTTGATCCATTCGTGCGAGAACATCGCATGAGCATGGCAACTAGGGTGGTTACCAACTTCGTATTCTTGTCTTTTTTCGTCCCAGTATTTTTCGTAAGCACTACTGCCTAAATATGATAGTTTTCGCTGGAACGGTTTAAGTTGATTTGAATGTTCGCTTCTATCTTCAAATCCAGGCCCTGAAAACATTTCGTGTTTTTGTAGTGCCCATTCGGCTATCCCGTGAGCACCTGGTATGTCTGTTACAATATCATCCGGCAGTCTGCCTAACAGTTCAAACGCACTGAGAGTTGATTGTACCGCACCAAGGTGGAGTGCTTTGTCCCACGTGAATTCCCAACCAGGAAATATTGTAATAGGAACATTTAGACTATCGCAAAATAGTCTTGTATGCTCGATGTATTCTAAATTCTTAATTGCTGTATGTTCGTTTGTCCATATATTTTCGTAATATTCTTTTGTAAAATTCTCTAGAGGAGAGTCAACCCATTGCTCATGTCCTGCTCCTCCTGACTTCCACCAGTATCTACTTTTGGGTAAAAAGTATTCCGGAGTAGGTGAGTTCCATGGGGAATGTCCGCCGATTTGTTTTAGATCTGACGGTGTTCGTACCCATGGTTTAATCACACTGGTCATGTGTTCGTCTAATTTGTACAAATCATCATGCCATGGTATTTCCCAATGATTGGTAAGGAACTCTATTCTATCCCAACCAGATAATTGCCAAAATACGCCAATTGGTCTACCTGGATATTTTTCTCGTTCTGCTTGTATAACATTTCTGATAACTCTACTGTTTAAATCATTACCAGCCGCACCTTGACCTACTACTAATACATCAATGTCATTGGTTAAATCTTCTCCGGCTTCCCAGTAATCATATAAATGGTCAGGGAATATATCAGGACTAGCACCGCATTCTTCTATACCATACTTTTTCCAAACTTTAAAGAAGTCGTTGGCCCAGCAATCTTCGTTTTGTCTGTTATTACCAAGTACCTGTGCCCAACTGTCTGGTGAATGTGTAAAACTACAGCCACCGCATATAATTAATGGTTTAATGATTCCGCCCTCCGTCAAACACACATACAAAGTATAATCCTACATCACTGGTATTATGCACTTTGTGGAACTCGCCATCATTGATACAAATCACATCACCAGGACCTACAGCAAATCGTTTATGGTCTACTTCCATTTCCCCTTTGCCCGATACAAACATATAGACTTCTTCTTGGCCTTTGTGTCTGTGCCCATTTGTTTCTTTTTTGGCTCTTAAGAATGTACTACTCAGGGTTAAGTTATTACCAAACTTATTGTCCTGTAATGTGTATACATCTGTATCTTTGACTTGTTCGCCACCGATATCTTTCATTGTTACTTTGATCATCCAACTGCTCCTTCTAGTGTTACGTTTAAAAGTTGTCTTGCCTCAGCGGCAAATTCTAGAGGTAGTTCCTTAAAAACTTCTCTACAGAATCCGTTAACGATCATATTAGTAGCATCTTCTTCATTAATGCCTAATGTGTTTAAGTAGTACAATTGGTCTTCAGACACTTTGTTTGTACTTGCTTCGTGTTCAATAATGCTGTCATTATTTTGTTGTTCTACTATTGGTAGTGTTATTGCTAGGCTGTTGTCTAACATTAGACTGTCGCATCTAGTATAGTTTCTACTACCGGTGGCACCTTTGTTTATTCTTACTTTGCCTCTGTAAGTGTTTGTACTATCATCAAAACTTATACCTTTGCTTATGATAGTACTCTTTGTGTTCTTGCCTACATGAAACATTTTTGTTCCTGTATCTGCTTGTTGTTTGCCCTGTGTTACTGCAACACTATAGAACTCGCCAACACTATTGTCACCTCGTAATATACAGGAAGGATACTTCCAAGTAATTGCAGAACCTGTTTCAACTTGGGTCCAAGATATTTTACTGTTATCACCTTTACATAATCCTCTTTTAGTTACAAAGTTATATACTCCGCCTACACCATTCTCGTCACCTGGATACCAATTTTGTACTGTACTGTATTTGATATCTGCGTTTTCATGGGCCACTAGTTCTACACAGGCCGCGTGTAACGTGTTATTATCATATGCTGGTGCTGTACACCCTTCTAAGTAACTAACTTTACTATCCTTGTCTGCTATAATAAGTGTGCGTTCAAACTGTCCTGTGTTACGAGCATTGATTCTAAAGTAAGTGTTAAGTTCCATTGGGCATGTTACACCTGGTGGTATGTAACAAAATGTGCCGTCTGTGAATACTGCTGAGTTAAGTGTAGCAAAGTAGTTATCCTTGTAAGGTATAACACTACCGAGGTATTGTCTTACTAAATCTTCGTGTGTCTCGATTGCTTCGCTGATACTACAAAATATAATACCGTGCTTCTCTAATTCTTTTTTAAATGTTGTAGCAACACTAACACTATCAAATACTGCGTCAATGGCCACTGTTGGAATAATATTTGGGTCTGGTTCTTCTAAGCCTAGTAATGCGTTGCGTTCGTGTATTGGAACACCTAATTTTTCAAACGTATCAAATATTTCTTGCGGTATTTCGTCCTTGCTGAACTTTTTAGGTGCTGAATAATATGATATACTTTGATAGTCTATTGGTTTGTATTTTAGTTCCGACCAGGTAGGTTCTACACTATTCTTCCAGTGCTCAAATGCTTTTAGTCTGAAATCTAACAACCACTCGGGTTCATTTTTCATATCGCTTATCGCTTTTACTACACCTTCATCTAATCCAGGAGGTAGCGAAAAGGATTCTATTTCTGTCGAAAAGCCTTCTTTATATGTTTTGTTTATTTCTGAATATTCTTTCACGCCTTCACTACTTTACATACTAGCGGATGGCCAGCGGTTCTAGATAGTAGTGTTGCTTCTGAAGTTTTTTGTTCAGCAACTTCGGCATTGTAGTAACCTACTACACCCTGCCCTAGTTCATGAACTTCTGAGGTGACACGTTTTGCCTCATCACCATTCTTATTAAACACTTCTACTAATAATGAAATTACAAATTCAAAAGGTGTATAATCATCATTTAAAATAATAATTTTATACCTATCTGGATACTTGATCTCTACTCTAGTTTTGCTTTGTATATTTGTTTTTGCCATATTTATCTGCTATATTATATGTTAAGTATTTAATAAATTTAAGTGTGGGTGCCACCATAATAAGGCAACACCCGCACAATACTAATTAAGAAATGTCAATTTTCTGTGGCTTTAGTGCCTCAGGAACATTTTTAAATAGACCAACCCTTAGAATTCCATCTTCGAGTTTAGCATTACTAACTTCGACATATTCTGCTAACTTGAAAGTTCTTACGAAGTTTCTTTCTGCTATGCCTTTGTGTAGGTATTCTACACCCTCTTCATCTAGTACATTAGAAGTACCAGTAATTTTTAATACACCGTCTTCTAATTCGATTTCAATATCTGGTTTCTTAAATCCAGCAACTGCTAGAGTAATTTCATAGACATCGTCTTCGCTTTTACTAATATTATAAGGGGGATACCCTGTTGCGTTATTAAACTGAGGTTCGTTGAAGAACTCGTTTACTAGGTTGTCAAAACCAACACTGGTTTTGAAAAGTGGGGAAAGTGATTCTGCTGAGAATCTGATTTGCTTATTCATAATAATCTCCTATAGTTTAGCAAGTTATTTTATTTTCCTAAGATGTTCAAACCCATATGGCATAAGAACAAATCGCATTGTGAGGTCGTTTCTGGTTTGTGTGTTGTCTGTATCTCCTCACCACACTTGCTACACTTCTTGGTTTCTTTTGATGTTGCCATCTCCAGTCCTTTGTTGGGTAGCCTATATTAGGATTGCTTTCGCTCTCCTTCTACATTTGCGTTCAACCCGAGCACTTTTGAAGACCTACATTTAAAGGCCCGTGCTCTTTTGAAGATCTCTTCGCACTTTTATTTATCAAAAAGACCAATCCCACCTTACAATTAATTGGTCTAATCCTTTTGGTCCTACTAAGTAGTCTTGATAAGATAATGAAACCTTGCCAAACTTAGTATCAACACTCTTGCTAATGTTATACCATACATGGGTTGATTCTTTTACAGGATCTATTGCTCCAAAGAATGAACCATCTCTTGTTTCTATACTGACCTTATAAGGATCGTGTGTAAAATTTTCTGTTACCTTTACAAGTGTATCAACACCAAATATGTTTTTATCAAATGTTATAAAGGCCTTGAATGCGTTTATAGTTGCGTCATTAACTTTGTATGTAAACGTTTCATTACCTGATTCGTCAAATCCATCAATAGTAGCAAACGTATAATTTAATCCGTATGTAAACATATTCTTTACCAAACCAAGTTCAGATATAAATGAACTCGCATCAGTTTTACTTTGTGCCACTCCAGCAAATAAAGTATTCCTTGCGTTAGTAATTTCTATATCACTGTATGTAACTAGTCCGTAAATACTTTTGTGTTTACCATAACCCATTATGCTTGACAACTTAGCACTATGATTAGACATGCCGTTCTTCATTTGTTCTGTAGCAAAATGGAAACCGTAACCAGCCATTGTTTCGCTGTTACCCCAATTCTGTATTGCCATTGTTTTGTTATTAGTCTGCTTGATAAACATGCCATTGTGTTTAGTTGTTGATCTACCAAACTGTAAAAACTCTTCTGTGCTATTAAGAATCATGTCGTCGATACTTAATAAATTACTAGGACCTGTTGCTATGCTTTTTGCTAGTTGCATTATATAGTTTGTATATCCTGCTCCAGCAAGTCCGCTGTCTCTATAACTGTTTGTACCATTAGACCCAAAAGCAAATGCCTGTTGTGTACTTGCTTGTCTGCCCATTAGTTGACTAAGTGTTAAGTTACTTACTTCTGTGTTACCCCATTCGTGTGCTTGTACAAAGTCAATTATGCCGTCACCGTCAATGTCAATTGGTAAATGGAATTGTGTGTTTTGCCCACAGTTGCCGCCGCCACTCGGGCATCCTTCTGGCACTGGCACAACATCGCCTATAATACCAGCAAGTCTATAAACACCATTGTCGTTTATGTAATAAGGAGCATAATAGTCAACACCTGACCATAAGTCTAAGTCACCGTCACCGTCAAGGTCTACTTGAATTAACCAATCTGGTTTAGTACCGTGTGTGTTATGTTTAGGTAGGTCATTATATATTGAGGCATCTATGTATGTGCCTGTTGCGTCAGTCCACCCTCTACCGTCGCCACTATTTAGGAACACTTGTAAGTAGTTTTCAGCATAGTAATTGTGACTGCCATCTACACTACCTTCGCCGTATCCATCACCTGTGCTCATTAGCATTAAATCTTTTAAACCGTCATTGTTCACATCAACGGCGATTAATTGTAGACCTATAATATTATCAGTAGCATAGTCGGGTAGTAAACTGATATCTCGTGTGTAGTCTAAATCACTATTGCCGTACATAACAACACCAGAGCAAGTATCACAAAGTCGTTCATTATAAAATATATGATCTGGTTTTAGCAAAGGCATTGATACTGCTACATCACCAAAACCGTCGCCATCAAAGTCTTCTATAACACTTGCTAATACACTACTCATGTTTGGAAATAGCACACTACCTAAACTAAAGTTACCGGCGCCATCGTTGACCATAGCAAAGCCTGAACACCCATATGGTGTCGAACAATCGTGGTCTCGTAAATGACTAGGTACAAACATATCTATAGTGCCGTCATTATTTAAATCACCTATGGCTGTAGTATGTGTCCAAATGTTATATTCGCCTGCCTCATTATGTGCACCCATATCCATAAGTTGACTTATAAGTGTTTCTGTTTGATTAACTAAACCGTTAGTTGAACTTAAAACAAAAGCACCACTTTCTCCAATGTTAATAAAATCATCAACGCCATCACCATTAAAATCAGCAACATGGCTTTGAAACAACGGACCTACTGTGGGGAATTCACCGTCCGCAAATGCGGTAGGGTCTACTTCTAGTCTACCATTGCCTTGATTAATTAATACAATAAGCCTACTAGTCGGTAGCCATGCGTTATTGTTAGGACCAAAGTTATGCGAAAACATAACATCCATTAAGCCGTCGCCATTGAAGTCTCCTGTAATAGGACTATTAGCAGGGTCAATACCGTATGTAAAACCTTCAGGTTGCGATTCAAATTGTGTGGTTACTGCTCCAACATATCCATTGTTTGATATATGTAGTAACCCCATATTAGTTCTTTCGTAATCACTATTGCCGTCAAAAGACCAGGTAGGATTAGCATTCATAAATTCATCAGCATCAAACCTACTGTAGGTAATATCAGCATACTCGCCTGTGCTTTCATTTGGATTAGTATCTGTATAAGTAGTACCATTCCACTCAGGCGGTGTGTAACTTGGTGGCGTAGATGCTGGTGGTTGAGGTGTAGTTACGGCAACTAAGCCAGCACTACCGCCTCCACTAGCACAACTTGTTAGGCCAAATATTAATAGGCATACAACGCCTACATCAACTATTGTTTTAAGCAACCTGTTTAACATGCTTACAATTCCCCCTAAAAGTAAATCCAGGACAAGTACAGGCCAATTTGATTGTGTCTACATGGTAAACATTGCCCTTTGAGCCTTGTACTGCTATAACGTGTTTTGCCAGTTCTTCTTCACGTTCGCCGATCTTAGTGAACTTACGTCTTGACTTAGAAAATTGTTTGCTGGGTGTTTTTAATACTTGAACCTCAGCATCTTGATTGACTTGATAAGCAACTAAACTACCGGCACCATTAATATGATAAACACCGTTGTTTACCTTGTATTTGCCCCAATCTGTTACTTCTTGTAATATTTCTATCATACACTACTCCTACTTAGTATACAACTATTATACTAGAAAGTAGTGGTTATGTCAACCTATTTTGCCAGAAAAAGTGGATCTAATTTTATATCACATACAAGTGTATGTATATTTCTAATTGAATTGTTTTCACATGCTGTATGAAATGTATTGCTGTTTAAATAGAATGTTGCTCCTAGTAAATCTGCATCTGTTTCAAATACAACATCTGTTGGTGGCCATTCAGTGTTACCAACAAATATAGTAGGTGGTGTTAGTAAGTAGTCATCTAACTTAACAATGATTTTACCAAACAGTAATCTATTTTCGCTAGTAGGCAAAGATAAATGTTCTGGTTTCATTCTAATAATCTTAGTATGGCAGACTACCGCTGACTTTAAGAACTCAGGATCGAGTATAGCATCTGTGGGCCATGTCTTGAAAAATGCGGGACCTAGGTCGTGCTCTAGTAAGTTATCTATTACTGCTTCTGTATTAAAATGATCTACAATATTATTTAATGACACAGGTGTATACATAAGCATCTGTGTACCATCGTGTTGATCCTCCCAGTGGTCCTCGTCAATTAATCTTAGATCTTCAATTACAGAATCTGTTTCTAATTGGCCAGTCCATATTGGAAGTGTCTGTTCTTCATTTTTATTTATTTTTAGTTTTATCATTCTGTTTTACCTTTTTATCCTTCTTCCCAAATATTCTTTCCCAGTTATCTTGATATGCTGTTGGGTTACTTGGATCAGTTGGTCTTTGCTTAGACCCTTTGCCGCCAAAGTGCTTACTTCCGTTGCTCATTTATTTTTCCTGTTCTTGTACAAACGTTAACTCTGTTTGCCAATTGCTCTTATTTATGTCGTATGCTTCTGTGCCTGCTTGAGCAATGATAATTCTGCCGCCGTCCATATCTACACGGACACTATCTGTTGAAACACTTTCGCCGTGCCGACCAATAAATATACCTTCAATATTTCCGTTTCTGTCTTCCGTTCCTAAATTATCAATAAGATATATTAATTCTTCTTTTGTCATTTGCCTATATGTTTGACTTCGTTCTTTGGTACTACTTGGTACGCACCTTTGTTGTATGCTGGCGCAATAGTATATGTAGAACTAATCTTTTGTTTTTCTTTCTGCCACTCTGCGTTCTCACCGTCGCCACTGCTTTTGATTGACATAGACGCACTAGGATATTTAGCATTGAACTCTTCCATTTGCTGTAGAGCATATGACTTCTGAGGCTTGTAGACACTTCTGTCTAATCTAACATCTTTCTTAGAAGTTTTGCCAAAACAGTAATCAATGTATTGCTGAACTGTATCATATCTCAAGTCGTGCATGTTGTTTTGCTTTGCCCACTTGTTATGTTTTCTCCAACGTACTTCATACTCAGCCATCTTGGCTTTGGTAATTTTTACTTTGCGTTTGCGAGTGTTTATGGTACTCAGACCTTGTTGTAAGTGCATTGTCATGTGCATAAATATAACACAATGAGCAACAAAGGTCAAGTCTAAAATGCCCCTATTTCACAACGGTGACGATTTAGTATTATTTGTACATATACCAAAGTGTGGTGGTACTGCTATAGAAGATTCTTTTAGAAATGGTGGTTGGGAATGGGGATATCTTAACGAACCTAAGAAAACAGGTTATGATGAAAAGCCATGTAATCCACAGCACTTTCACGCAGAACTTATAGAAGAATTAATTGTTCCTGGGGAAAATACTACAGACCAAATAATTGTTGTTCGTAATCCATACACAAGATTAATGTCAGAGTTTATGTGGAGAACTGGCGCAAATGCTCATGTAAAACAGCATGGTTATACTGATGTATTTTTTAATACTCTAGATACGTTTGCTGTAGGACATTTTAAAGCATACAAAGTTAATGAATCACAGTATCAATTAAGTAAGAAGCAATTCAAAGAAGGAAAACAAAGTTTTGTGTTTGATAATCACTTTAGACCACAACATCATTTTATTACTGATGACTGGAACATATATTGGTTTGAAGAAATGGCTACTAAGTTTTGGCCTGAAATGAAAAACAAATATGGTATTGAATCACCCGGTAATCCAAATACTTCAGTTGATTTAAATATTGAAAGGCCTATAATACATCCTAACCCTAGTAACGAGTTTAAAGATTTATTTACTGAAATATACTATCAGGATTGTAAGTTGTTTGGTTATGACTTGCCTTTTTGATCTGTAAACAACTTTGCTAAATTATGCCACATTCTTTCATGCCCATAGTATAAAACAAACTTAATAACCATATCTGCTACAAATACGCCTACTACTGCTTTTTGCGGTAAGCCAAAGGACAATGCTATTAAGGCCGTTGTTACTGATGCTATAATACGCCATGTAACTGCTTTAGTTAAATGAAGTTTTTGTGAATTTCGTAACACTATTAGTAATCAAATCCTCTATCTGGAGTTTGATTACCCCAACGCGATATTGCTGTTACGCGAACACCTTGGGTGATTGGTGTTAAGGCATGATAAAAGTCTTTATCGTCCATCCATAATGTATCGCCTTGCTCTAGGTGTACTGTTTCTTTAAAATCGTTATTGTCTGGAAACTCTGTAATAATTTTATCTAAACTAGATTCGTCTTGTTGCCAAAGTAATAAGTTACCTTCTTCTGGTAATATATTTCTTGATTCTAAACAAGTAATTAATACAGTATCAAAGCCGTCTACATGAGGTGTTAGAATAGTATTTGGTGAATAGAATACTAGGTCAATGCCCCAGCAGTTATCAATATATAAGTCTAAATTTCTATCAGACATTACAGTTTCCCACACCGGTTTAAGTTGCTCTGCTAATAAATCAAAAGCATCATAGTTATGTGGATAAGGATTGTTTTTTGCGTCTTTGCGATTGCGTGTTTTGTAACGTTCGCATATATTATACTTTTGCCAAATGTCTTGATTAACACCAGACAAAAATTCAAAGTCTAAAAAGAAATTATCGCGATCATTATAATCAGTAACATTAATTACTTCTTGTGCTTGATCTCGCGATATTGTATCCTTATATACTTCAAAGTCATTCATTAACTATAATCTTGTAGCATTTTGCGAATTTCTAATGCGTGTTGCTCTTCCATACCAATCTGTCCTCTGGCATATTCTTCTAACATAATACTTGCGTCAGCAACTTCTGTCAATAACTTTTTATACATTTCAACTGCCGCCATTTCATGATCTAAACTTTCTTGCAATATTTGTAGCACACTATGATCATGATTTTCTTCTATGTTAGCAATACGTTGACTAGGATGTCCGTTAAACCCTGTGATGAACTCACCTGCTTGTAAGGCGTGTGCTAAACTTTCGTTTGCTTGTTCTTGTAGGAACGTTACGATTGGTATCCTGTTAGGTCCTCTAACCATTAATGAACTGTGAGCGTATCTAACTACTCCGGCCATTTCTAGTTCTACTATTTCATTTAGTATGTCACATACTTGTGATTCATTTAATTGTTTCAATTCCATATATCCTTATTTTCCTGGTAAGCCTGCTTCTATGAACTTACCTATTTGTTCCATTTGGTCTGCACTGAGCATTCCTGCTTGTGCCCACATAGTGCTACTCATAGCACCTACTTGTCCTCTGTTCTTGTAAGTGTTAAGTC
>Ga0181389_1000143_pt1 | contig 27234 bp, 30 predicted proteins | sample 12SPOviralmetaG_FD_130121 | JGI IMG/M metagenome (GOLD analysis project Ga0181389, IMG submission 130121) | Marine viral communities from the oligotrophic San Pedro Time Series (SPOT) site, San Pedro Channel, CA, USA - 12 SPOT_SRF_2010-06-29 | ecosystem: Environmental > Aquatic > Marine > Strait...
TAAACACATTAATATTATCCTAATTTCATATAATTTATTTACTCTACATCATTTATTAAATTTCCCAAAATTTGAAAGTTGGTTTTGATTACAATATCAATTAAAAATAAGAGTAACACTCAAGAACAAACACACTATGTCTGTTGAATGTCACGTATGCATGGAGAATGTACCGTGTAACAAAGTTGTCACATGTGTGAACGGACACTCGTGTTGTCAAAAACATCATCTTGAAAGGATTAGAGCGATCTATCAAGAAGGTCGTAACGCTTACACCGAAGGTGGTACAGGACAATCATGTTTCATGTGCCGAGTCCCGATTGGTGATAATCATTTTAGCCACGTATTCTTCAAAAATCTCCACATCATACAAGCCATAGAAATACCGAAAATGATGGGAGTAACATCAAAAATAGATTATGATTTCGTGAATCATGTGATCGCAATGTCTAATAAAGCTCTAAATTCCTAGTTCAGGCTCAGGGGAAGCCTCTAAATCCTTTGATTTTGTAGGAACTAATCGTGGTGTTCCCTTATCTTCTACGTCGTCCTCATCCTTTTTTTTAGTTGCAGCATCTTTTAACTCCTGTGTTTTCTTCTTTAATGATTTCATCTCCTCCTCCGTTGGTGGTCGTCTTTCACATCTAAATAAATAACATAAATTAACTTTGCAATGACACTTTGACATCCATATAACTTGTAACAATCCAGCAATTGCTCCTAATACCAATACCACAGCCCCCGCAGCCTGATCCACAGAATAATCCTGTAATTGACCTTCGCTTTCAGACATTTACTATGTATTTACATATTATTTCTTTTTACTCATTTTTTTTACTCTCTCCGCCAAATCCTTATCAGCCTTGCCCCACGTTCCCGGCTGTTTCATAACGAAACTGTAAATTCTTGCCGTTCCCCACTGTGATGCACTCATCTTTCCGCGAAGGGTTTTACCACCAACCTTCTTTCCCGTAGTAGCAGACCTAACTGATGAAGGGTTGCTGCGTCTCGCACCCACGCCTCGCTTGAAGACTTCGGTAAGAATTCTAACAGGTATTCCAGACAACTTCGCAATCTCAGCCCGACTGTGCGACGTACCTTTGGGAAATTTATACCGAACATTAAATTTATCTTTATTAGTAACAGGCATTTTTTATACTATACCAATTTTTTATTTCTTTACAGGATTTAATATATCTTGTATCACCTGATCTGTTCCTTTAATTGCTTTTGTAATCTTATATATCACACATGAAGCATCATCCACACGAGCCTCCGTTCCATCAGCATCCAATATCTGTGTCGTAATATTTTGTATTGTTCGAGGAATTGTATTCGTAAAAACCGTCCCACCAGCTCCATTATAAAAATCTCCATAACCACTATTTTTAGGAACAACAGCTACAATCGGCATATTCGTTCCACCTTCAGGACCACCGATGTATTCAGGACTTATCACATCACTCTTTACCAAATAAATAGGACTTAACATCTTTCTCGGTAATTTTTCAGCAAATACTTTTACTGAAGAACATGATTGAACGATTGTTGGATAGTCAGCAAAACCATACCATCTGCCTAAATAATAATCCGGTGGTTCAGATCCTTGCTGATCAGGAACTAATCCAGTAAATGCAAAATTTTTAGGAACATCCAAACAATTCCATCTCATCATACAAACTCCAGTTGGATCAAATGTAGTGACACCAAATTGTTGTTTATTAAAATTTATGAAATCAGCTGATCTAATCTCAGAGTTAGTTGTCGCAAATTTTGTTGATAATCCAGCAGGCTCAATTCGCGCTGTTCTGTTAGCCAAAGAAATGTGAAATTGTTCGTATGAAAATCCCATCAGTTCCCAAAGACTATCTCTCCAATGTTTTTTATCAACTCCATAATCTTCAAATTGTATTCCACTATGTGAATCCATTATAGAAAATGGAACTATGTTTCTATCTAATGATATTATTGTGCTACCCTCAGAGGCACTCTCACCATTCATCGCATAAAACAATTCATTACGATTATATGGTATAAAATTAGGACTGTAATTTGTAAATCTTAATCGTTTATTTATCTTATAAACTGTTAAATCAGCATCCGCAATTGGCTCTAATGCTGATGTATTATACTCATTTCCAACACGCTCAGCAGTATGTAATCTTTGAAAGAAAAAACGAGACTGCTCCGCATCAAATGAAAATACGGGATCATCTGCTCCTATATAAACATGGTTCTTATAATTCGCCTGCACAGGATAAGGATTGGCTAAGCGATCTTCCACCTTCAAAAGACCACTTTCAAATCCTTCTACATTTTCCCTCTCTTGCCAGACTTGTAATGATCGTGAAGGATGTGATAATTCAGTTGCAGTGTTTGATGCTTGTCCGGAAGCATTCCCCACAAGTGATGTATTCACCGCCGATGTATATGGAGGATCACTATCATTGCTATCTCCATTATATAAAAGGATAGCACATGTACCGAATGCATTAAAATGTTTATCAAATCCACATTCACGCGAAGTACTATATAATTTTATAGTGTTATCTACAACTGGAGGACCATCTGATACTCTATATGTAGTCATTGCTTTTCCAATATCTAAATCTCCATCAGCATCAAATAACTTTTCAGCCAATCCAAAACTCGCAACACTTAAACCAATCTTCTCCTCCAATGAAGCATTGATAAACTTTAAACCAAATCCTAAATACTTGTTCCCAATATTTGTCCCACCAGAAGCAACATTTGATCGCGTACTATCATAATCAAAAAATACAGCACAACATTCAGTACTCGCATTTGTTGTTCCGTCAAAATAATTATCATTCCCCAATATTCTCTTTGAAAATTCAAAATATTCCAATCCATCACCAACTATATCAGTCTTAAATGAAACATTAATTGTTACAGTATTCGGTGTTGATATACGATCTAATCCAACTATAAATGCTCGAGGATCATCCACATTAAATGCTGTAGGATCACTATAATCGCCAAGTTTATCGCCCAACTCCATATCAGTTGGTAATGTATCACTAGCCTGTATCACAAATGTACCTTCCGCAATATTATAACCATCATTGACATATACACGGTTTATATCACTATTATAACGGTTCATATGTATAAATCTACTTTCATTAATATTTATCTTTGTTGATGCATTAGGATATGTACCAACATCAAATGCATATTCCTGCTGACTAGCAGAAAACTGTTCGTATTCAAATAGCTCATTATATAATGCTTGACTATCAAAAAAATTCTTTAATTTTCTTAAATTATCAGTAGTCCAATCCAAATCCAATGGTATGATATCTTTATAATTAAATTGGTCGTTTGTATTAGATGATGATGGATATACAATTTTTTGTGGTTGTAATGATCCAGCACCATCACCAATTGTCGGTGTATAATTATCCGAATATGCCGCCAGTCTATATGATAATGATTTACTATTTTCATCTACTGGTAAATCTCTACCAGTTTCTTGTAGTTCAGGTCTTTTAAAACCGACCGTCGCATAATTAGCATCATAACCATATAAAAACTCGTCCCATGTACTACTATCCATCGTATTTTGTCTATCAGATACAGAAGCGTTGTTTATATCAAAATATGCCTGAGCTGGAGAATTTGATGTTGATATCTGTGAAGCAGATGCTCTATTATAAAAATAGGAAGGAGTACAACAAGGGAACATTTTCATACTTCTAGTTGTTCCTTGGATATTTATACGTCGCATTGATTTCTCATTATTAGCAGTTCGCATTACATTCAAACGCTCTAATTTAGTTACTTCAGACATTTGATTTGTCATCTGGGCCGCAACATTCGCTGGACTATTAAATCCAACATTGATTTCATATTTATTGGTGTCTTTATACCAAATCCAATCATATAATGCTGGATCACGTAAAGGATTTAGTGGATAATCATCTTGAAAACTCGCATTATTACAAAACTTATCTCTCACAAATAATGTATGCCTTGTACCGTCATTTACACATTCTTGTCGCTTTCCTAATTCCGAATATTTGTTCGCAGGAATTGCATCTTGATGTGATGAGCTGATAAATGGTTTATCATATTCAACAAAATTATAATCTGTCGCCAATCTAAAAGGATTCGCTTTAAATACGCTCCCATTTAAACTTGAATTATAATCATACCACGTTGCTTGCGGACCACCATTATTATCAAAAGCATTAATAATTACTGGACTTGCTATCACACCATCTCTAACAAACTTATTCAAGAATGCTCCATCAAGTGCCGCATGTCGCGGTAATGTCACATAATACTCAGCATTTGTATTCTTATAATATGATTGCGTTAAATTTATTTCATTGTCTTTTAAATTATACGTTGTAGTTCCCATTGATGCATTCCAAAAAAATGTACCGATATCATTCGCACTTAAATTACCTTCCGTTTCTGAACTCGCTTCCAAATATGATGAAGTCACAGATATATCACTTGATGAACGACTTACAGGAAACTCCTTTCCCTTTATCTCTATCGTTGATGCCTCATTACCAATCGCCGATACATAAGCACTCTCTACTTGAATAGAATCACCAACATCTAATGATACTCCGACACCTAATGTATTCTGCCATGTAGCATTATCGCTATCACCACCAGATATATATTCAGGAGATGATTTCCTATTACATTCCAACAATATTGTATCTGTATATTCAGACATAATCTATTTGTTATAGATTAGATTAAAAAAATATCAATTAAAAAATTAAACAATTTTATTTAGGCAAGAGCAGTACTTACCATTCCATTTACAATACTTGCCGTCTTTAATACTTCAGTATAGACACGGAGTGTGTATGCCTCTCCACTACCCGCTGCGATAGTTTGCAAAGCATCATAGTTAAAATAATACTCAATACCTCGCGAATTAATACGCTCATTACGATTTAGATGGAATGCCTGATAAAAGAAATGATTTGGTAATCCACCAGAAACAGCATTCTGCCCGATTGCTTCTAATGTAAATGGAGTAATACTATCGCCCTGAAAAGAATACTCGTCACGAGAAACAAACGGAACCATTCCTTCTGCCTGTGAGACCTGATAAAAATATCTCGCACTATTATCTAAATCAACAGGATATAAAAATACATTGTTATACTTAATATTTGCAATCAGTGATCCATTAAATACTACATTACTCGCAGATGTATAATCACGTCGAGGACCAAATGAATGATAATTATTCAGTATCTCACTACCAACAGCAGCATCTCTTGATAACATACTAATTACCTTAGAACAGATACGTCCAGCACCTCCTACATTCATAATAGTCTGTCCCGTTGCAACTTCCGCACCAGCAACTCCAGATGATGATACAGTTCGCTTAGCCATACGATAATCTACATACGTAAATGTCATATTAGAATTCGCAGCAGCATACTGCTCCATAATCTCTTGCGGGAAATACTGATAATCAGCAATCATCTGGATTGATGAAGTATCAATCGCGTATTCTGTTCCCACATTTCCAGATACACGCTGGTTTAATGCTGGTGAAAAGGTTAGTTCAACAGTTACAGGCTCTTTTAACATATACAACGGGATTTGGTTCGTATATAAAAATGGGAATAAATCAGCAAGTGCGATCTGATACTCAGGTCCTCCAAGAGTTGAATTAGTCTTCATGTATGGTTTCAATTCAACATTACCAGCAGTCGCAACAGCACCAGAAGCACTACGGATAATTTCAGTACCAACATCTAATCCAATAAAACTTGCCGAAGTATCACTTGTATCACCATTGGAAGCATTGTTTCCATCATTATAATATACTCCGTGGTTTATACAACGTCCAGAAGTAACCGATTCACGCTCCTTTTGATGTTCTCCAGACATAAACATTGACTTGTATCCCATATAATGATTATAATCATCTATCTCAGATATAGTCTGCGTTCCAATTAAAAGACGACAACGATCAATCAAAGAATGAACGCCAACTCCCAATGGAAAGAAAGCATCGCCGTCAGCAGCAGAGTTCGCCAGTCTTAAACTAATCTTTGAATGTGAATGTAATATACCTTTGTTCTGTAATTGAAAACGACAAAATGTATCCGATCTTACAACAGGATCAAGTATATCACTATCAACTTCAATTGCGGTATTCGTTGGAATTGCTCCAATCTTTACCAAATCAGGAATAGATCCTGCTTGGTTCATCATCTTTGGCTCTTGTGCAGCCATCTCACTTGACATTGTGTTTTGATCTTGGGAAGTAGAATATGACATTTATTATTGTATAATATTTTTTATTAATGATAATATTTTTTTTTTTAAAAACGTAGTTTTTTTTTGCTTTGCTTAATAATGCTGTTGGTCGTCTTCCAATTTATATGATGACTTATCATTATATGTAAATCCATTCTTTGCATCAGGCATATACAATGTCGCCATCGCAGGATACACAAATTTAGTTATCATCTTTGATTGCTGTAATTGAAAGAACTCAGCATCTATCGCTCGTGACTTTTCCCATTTTGGTATAGATGATAATATTTGCTCTGCTATCTCCCACTTCGGTATATAATAACCAAGATTATGTACTATACGATATTTACTTGTATCAATCGTTTGAATATTATCCGTTGTAAATGTTTTACGAACACTTGACTTATCCAATTTACCATATTCACTAACCTTCAATGTATTCAATTGTCCTCCCAAATAACAAAACTCTTTCATACGCTTTATTTCATCCAGACGATCAAAGTTCAATACTACATCATCCTCCAATATTATACATTTGTTTTGCTTATTCTTCACTATCTGTTTCAATAATTCTTTATGACTTTCACTACATGCAACTATCTTTTTTCTCAAATCCTTATTACAATTATGTCTAAAATGATATTTATCCACTGTCTCATCACATATTTCCTTCCACCAATATGCCTTAAACATCTTATATCTACTATCATATTTAGATCGTCGTTCAGGATATGCATTGATAACATAGATTGTTGGATCTTTACGCTTGTCTTTTAAACGTAAATCATATCTACCATTCTTTCTACACCAAATACTACATAGATCTTTATACTTGTCCGCTAAATATTGTTTTTGGATTTTCTCAATCTCAGGATTACGTCCGTCCCCATCACATCCTCCTTGACTATAATTTCGCGTTTTAGGAGCTAACCAATTATACTTCAATATTTCCCCATCCATTAAATAATGTAATATACAATTCTCAAAATCTTCAGCATAATCAGTCTCCAATATGATCTCCTTTCTATTATATCTAAACCTTAAACATCCCAAACAATATCGCAAATCCGTAGTATATTCAGGACATGATGACATAAACATTGGATTATTCACACTATATGTTCCACAATAGGATAATTTTAACTCATCTAATTTCTTAAATATATCTTCACATATTTTCAAAAAATTATCCACAGGATTACGTTCCTTATCACATAACTCCATTAAATCATCATCTATTTCTATGAGCTGTTCGCCCTCATCAAAAAAGTTTGTAATCTCATTATGTGTCTTCCCTATACCCTTCACATCCAATATTAAATGATTTACTGCTATCTTTCCATACTCCTCCAAATCACTATCATCTTCACGTATCACTAACCATATATCATCTAATGGGACTTTATGCTTCTCCAAAAATTTTAATGTTTCCTTTTGTACTTTTGAAGCTCGCTTATAACTCGGTATTATGAATTTCATTTATAATTCATTTAAGATTAAAATTCTTAAATATTAATTATTATGAAATACTTTTATCAGACTTTACGATTTAAATTTGCAAACTACCATCATATCAGAACAAGAAATACTCTTGATAAAACGTGGAAAAAACTTATAGATGAAAGAAGAAAATTAAGAGTTTTAGAAAAAGAACGCTTAGAAATTAAACATACCAATAACCAGAAGACCTCATAATTTCTTCCTTTTGATCGCCAATTAAATAATTAAAATGAATACAATTTTTTCTATCAGGATTCCGATCACACCAATATTTTCCATTAGGATACTTTTTCAAAGGCAACATCTCATAATTCAATTCATCTTTAATTTCATTCATATATATCTGATCGCATTTAAATCGCTCCATATCAATCTGTGATACATCAAATAGTCTCTTGTTATTATCACATGACTTAGCCCAGATCAATCCACAACACACTTGTCCGTAATCATTGTCGTCTTGATGATCGTTCTGAAACAACAAATCATTATCATCGGTTCTATTTTTAATATCTTGAATAAAACGTTTATTCAACCATACAATATCTCCATCGCTGAATAATACATCGTTCCCTTTATCCAATTCACATTTTATAGCACTCATTTTTGCAGCCATCATTTTATTCCAATCTCCTTCTCTGAATACTTGTTTCTCACTAGGAGCATCCACATCTAATAATACTTTATTCTTATAGTCCAACATATCATAACAATCTTGACCGATACAATATACTTTCAATGGTACATCACAATCACATAGTTCTAATGATTTTATCATATTACGTGTATAATTCAAATATCCTTCATTTGTTAATGTTATGAAAGAAAGCATAGTTTTTATTATATTATTAAGAAAAAAATTTTAAATATTATCCGTTAATTACTTTATGACACGAACACCATTCGGGCTAAACATTAATGTCTGTTTTGAATGCACGAATAAATACAACGCCTGTGGAGAATCAGTATTAATACCAGTCTCCATTTGAATTCCAAAGTTCTGCGAAGAGAAATCAACTCCATTTCCAGATATAACATCATACGCACATCCAATTCCAACCACAAGACCACCATTCACACGTGTATTCATAGCCCCAGTAGGAATACTGGCTACAACATTTGCCGTAGTCGGTTTAACCATAGTTCGGTTGATTGCCGAAAACTTCTGGATTGCATTCATAAATTCTTGTGTTAATTGGGCGTCCGCAGCAGGATCAGCCGCATCATCTCTCTGAGTAGTATTTACATTATATTCAATAGGATACTTCTCACCTCCTTTCAAGAAAAATATCTGTTTAATAGCAGCCTTTGAACCATCACTATTCACAGGATAATTATTCGCTAGTCCGTTAGCAGTTACTGTATTAATCATTGAAGCAGATGTAATATTACCAAATACACCAAGTACTCGTGATAATCCAAGATTGAAATTAACAATCGCATTTGCCGAATTAAATGTAGTGTAATATGATGAAATACTATTGAATTCAAATGTATTCCCCGATGGTGGTGCTCCAACAACCGCCTCAGCAGTTAGATATACATTACTTAATTCATAAAATGCTTCCGTCATCTCACTATTAGTTCCGTCTTGTCCGAATAATACATTGCTATCAGGAGCTAAATGAAGTTCCACAAGCAATCCACCAAGACCGCCAGCCGAATTTTGCATCAGTGGAATAGGCACTTGTCCGTTAAAAAGACCACAAGGCAAATGGATACAAAAACTGTTTCCAGCCTTCCCACCACTAGTATTACCAGTAGGAATATCAACAACACTCAGCTTCTGTGCCTGATAATTTGGGAGCACCAATGCCTGTTGAGACAAATGCGTCAAATTATCATTCATTGATGTAGTAGTCGGCAAGTATGCACTCATAAAATGTTGATAATTTTTTATTTCCTCAATGACCTGATGAGTAGATTGAGATTTAATTACTAACTGATCCACAATAGACCATATACCAAGTTGTTCCGACATACGAATATTTGATGCCGACTGAGGAATAGTATTCGCACTACTGCTGTTACCACGAATACGAAACTGTCCGCATAGACGGATACTTGAACCGATGAGAGTCATATCACTCTCACCGATAATAAATTGCAAAACAGGATTACCGGATTTAAAGGAAACAATCCCTGTTGAAGTATGGTTTGAACTTGTGATTTCCAGGTTCTTACGAGTTGTCATTTTATTATGTTAAACTTTTTAAAATTATCATTAAAAAAATATTTTTAATTACACTTCAACGGAAATTTGATCGCCTTTCACAACAATTGAACGTAAATGAGCACAAAAGCAATTCCACAATTTTGGTTGCGTCGGAGCGGTTGTACCAGTATATTCAATTTGTAAATTAAAATCACGCCCGCGAGAATCATATACACCGTTTGATAAACTTAATGCTCTACCGATAAAAAAATTATCTTGATATTTCTGGAATGATAAACAATCAATACCAGCCATATATAAACTCTTTTCCGCTTCAATACACCACTGCTGATTTAATGCAAGATTACCAGAAGTATTCACAGATACACGATCAAGTGGAACTTTCCTCGAAGGATTTAATTTCCCAGCATACACAAACTGATAAGCAGTCGCATTATCAGTTACACCAACCAAACCAGATCTGGTTGAATTGTTCTTAGCAAACACTGCTCCGCCCTGAGTACCATTACAATCATTAACATTGTTATTAATAGTATATGTTGTATCCGCCTCAATAGCCGCCTTAGATGAATAGACAGTAGCATCCGTTGGAATAGCAAGAATAGACTTCGCTCTGCTCTCAACCAATGGAAGACGAATATTAGCAACACGATCAGCAGCAAGCTGTGAATACTTATAATTTGTAAATGAAAGGAAATCATATCGCAACTGTCCGCCAGCTTTTAACATGGATTGCATTTTCTGTGTATATCCTTGAGGCATCATTACTTGCTGAACTAATAGTTCTACATTATCAATAGTTAATGTAGGATCATATGCCGTAGAACGGATTACACCACGAGAATATGCGCTAAATGCCGAAGTTACAGATGCCGAAGCAGCAGCAGCATTAGTACATGTTCCCTTCAACGTAAGTTTAATTAATCCACCAGCATCATTACTATCAGCGCCAGCAGACACATAATCTATTGCCGAAATAACTGCTCCATCAACCGATGCTTCACTACTTGTGAGTTTATCAGTTGTATCGCTACCAGTAGCAGAATTAAAAAATCCAAGTTCTTCCCCAATACAAAACGGACAATTAAGAACACCAGATTGATTATTCGCTTTTTGAAGATATACAGTAGTAGTAGTATTAGATCCAGTAGCATCGGTATCCCAATTCTGCGGACCATCAAATGATCCATTGATAGAATGGAAAAGAGGATTAGCATTAATGTTCTTGTCACGGATAACAGTTTCCGCTTGTCTGAAAACTCTACTACCATCTTCAAGCAAAATTTCAATACGTAGTCCATCCGTGAGTTGTAGAGGATATACTTTATCATTTCCAAAGATTCCGCCCGGAATTTTAAGAAGTGCTTTTACAGTTTGCATGGTCGAATCTGAAACAGTTGCTGAATTCTCATAATATGGATTGGATGTAGTATTCTTACCAACAGATTTAGTTCCGCCAAGAGTACCGCGACATTTAGGATCTTGATCAAGAGACCCTTCCGTAAGAGCGCGCTTGGATCTTAGTGTTTCGTTGGTTTCATAATCATATTTTAGGGAAGTTAAAATATTTGCATTCTGGATTTCTTCCAAAATAACATTCTGTGCTCCACCAGAACTTATACGAATATCACGGATTAACACATTAGCTCCAGTTTCGTGATCTAGAGATAAACGTGTGGTAGTACCTGAGACGTTCTGTTGAGTAGGCAATTTAATTTTCACATCAAATCTTAGGTAAGTCTCACTAGGCATCATGTAACCGATGCCTCCGGGAATAACGAAATCAATTTTTTGACCGAGACTATATTCAAGTCCATTTTCAGCTCTTACACTGATCTTTTTTTGTCCGATTGGAATTTTCTGTTCTGCCGTGAAAAACGAAGGTGAAGGCATTGTATATATTTTATTACATTAATATATTTAAAATTTCAAAGTTAAATTAAAAAAAAATTTCACGTAAAACAAATGAATTTAAAAAGTCGCTGCCGAACTCTGATTAGCAACATGTCTCGCTGCTGAAGCAACAAGTCCAGCAGACTGGAAAGCAGGTGTGATTGCCAACGGTTTGCTGTTTACTTGATTGACGGTCGCACTTGCATTTGTAGTGATAGTACTAGCATTTGCTGTGTCCTTTTGATATTTACCAATGTCCGATGCGATATCGCTTCCAATATTTAGCAACGCTCCAACCTCTTCGGCTCCGGGAATAAAAGTTCCTATTACATCAGATACAGTTCCTAAACTATCAAGAATATGTGAAGCATACATGGCTTCCCCACCTGCCCCTTTGGGATCAAATTGATCTTTATGGGCGAACATATCATATATGTCTTCACCACCTTGTATATTCCCATAAACTTTACCAACAGTTTTAGTTACAGGATGATTTAACACATCACTAAATTGTTGTGCTTTACCAGCAAGTTTCCCGAGAGTGGTTTCTTTACTTGCAATTTGTTCTCCAATGACAGCGTTTCTAGCAACTTTGGTTGATTGTAATTCTTCAGGATTTGAAGCAACAACATCATTTCCAATTGACGAATCAGCCGACCATGTTTTTGTTGCTGTTGGCGCATTTTGTCTGGCTAAATCAATTGCTCTTTGCTGAACTTCTAATTGAGATCCAGCAGCTCTGTCAATATTACTTCCCAAATCTCTCATACGTTCTGCTTCTGATTGAACTTGTCCGAGCGGAGCATCTGGTTGTACTGGTGCAAGTGGTGCTTGAAGTCCTTCTACCCTTGACAGTTCATCACTTTCAGCTTGTGCGACTCTTGCTGATCTTGCTTGTACTCGTCGTGCTTCACCCGCATCAGGACCTTCAATAACATTCCTAGAAGGTAAAGGTTGTTTTGAAGGATCACCTTGTACCACATCACTCACACCGCCAACTATTCTATTAATTACATCACCAGCTCCTTGCTTTAATTCCGCCGCCAATGATCCTTGAATATCAAATGGTGATTTAGCAGTCGCAAATGAAAATGCTGTTTCCCCACCAGTGATTGCGCCCTGCGACCAATCTGTATTATAGTCGGCATCTTTCTTATCTTTTGCTTCTTTTAAATCTTTATCTCGCTTATCTAACAGTCCTCTAATATTATCTTTTCTCTCTTCAAGATCCATCTGTGCTTGTTGTGTAAGAGCTCGCCCAGTTTCAAGAGTGCGCGATATTTCAAGACCGTCCATTTTATTATTGTGTAACATTTTCTTCTTGACCTACTAAAATTTTATTTTCAGGGACTTTTACATTAGGTACATTCACAACAGACCTTTCCCCTTCCGCAATCAATTCATCAAAATTCTTATACATTTTTGGAGGATTACTCTGTAAATCCATATGTATAAAATTATATCGGTCCGGTGTAGCATATTTATATAGATTTATCCAATTATCAGGACCTCCAAATAAATCACCATATTCTTCCGCTACTTTAAATAATTCTTTACGATTGGGAAATGGTGATCCAACGATTACATTCGTTGCATTCTGTCTAATTACTGGACTACAATTCCTAAAATTTTGAGATGATATCACCAATAACTTAATATTAAAGTGCCGAAATCTTGATGCTAAATGATTAATCTTCGCTTCACGTTTTATAGATCCCAAACAATCATCTATAACGACCGCGATATCTGGTTGTTCTTCTTTGTCAAAACTCTTCTGTCTTTCTACAATACCATCTATAATACTATCTCTATACATATCATACACATCAAATGCTTTCTTTAAAAATCTACTTGTCACATCATTCGCAATTGTATTTGAGATAACATGCACACTGTCAAATCTTTCTTGTCCGTCATAAAAATCTTTATTAAGAAGTAAATTTGAGATTATTGTACTTTTCCCCGTCTTGACCGGGCTGATCATCAATAAACAAGCACCACCACCAAATCCACTGATCTGTGGTAAATGCGGATGTACGTCGGGTAATCCCTTTAAATCAGGTTGTGCTTCTGGATCTCTCACAGGAACAATCTTTGGAGCAGAACTTTCCATATTTATATTAGAAAAACATTTTATTTTTTATATATTAATTATTAATAATCTCCTTTTCTTATACTTGAATGTGAAATAGTTTTCTCTCCCATTGTCCCGAACTTCTTATTAAGACTACTAATTGAAAAGAACTGTATTTCTTTTGGATAACCCATTGACAAGTCAGTTAATTCCTTTTTATCACTTTCACTTTTTACTTCTTTCAAATAATATTCATTACCAAGATTACCTGGTTGTGCTTTTGATTTTGCCCCAAATACTTCTTTCTGTGATAACTTTCTGAAACCGTTTAACTCACTTTTATTTACACCTCTACCATAATTCCTAACCTTTATCACTATCATTTTATTCATAGATGCCTTTGTTGGCGTCGGTTTTTCATTTGCGTTTTCTTTCTTATTATCTTGTCTGTTACCATATGTTAATCTTTTACTGATAGTTCTATATGGCGCATTTTCCCAGAACTCCAAACTGTCTTCACTTAAACTCGCCATACTTCTCTTATATACATTAAAATCTCCATAAGAACTATCCATTTTCCAACCATCACTTAAAATTAGTTCTTCTTCTTCACCTCCAAATCTGTCATAACCAGCATAGTATGTTTTCCTACGAGGTTTTTTAGTACTTACCTTCTTTGTTGGCGTCGGTTTTTCCTTTGCGTTTTTTGAAGGATATTTTTTAGGAGCACCAAGTACATCGCTACTTCCCTTTAATTTAACAAATGCACCATCCATTGCTCCTTTACGAGTATGATGTAATGCCTTCTTTGGAGGCTTCGCCTTTTTACCACCTGACATCATCACCATCTTTGTTTTTGCATCATATTTACCCATTTTGATTGCTCCGGAAGCAATTTTAAAATATACTTTATCACCATCTTTAACAGGCATTTTTTATGATAATAGTATATAAAAATTATCCTAATGAAATATTTTTAATTTAATCGGCATAAATAGCTTGTTGTGTTTTCATACTATGACCTCTGGTTTTTGCGAACTCTTCTAAATCATCTCTATATTTCTCAAGGTTTTCAAGATCTTCATTTTCAAGTGCTTTATTATACTTGCTTGATAATTCTTTAATGATAATTTTATAGATCATTGTAGAACTAATTGATTTACCAAGGTGACGTTTTGATATTTTTGTTAATTGTTGAGCCATTTTCATTGGAGTATATCCCACACCATTTTGAAGATAAAACATTTGTTCCATATATCCAAACCTATTCTTATGAAATCGTATCCATTTTATTAGTTCTTTATCTTTGATTGGCGTTCTCTTCTCACCGTATTTATCCATTGTTTTATAAATATTGATTGATAAGAAGCATGGTTGCCTATCGGTAAATACAATATAGTTTTTCATAGGATGTTGAATTTTATTAAAATCTTTTACAGATATCATTACAAGATCAGCATATTCATTTCTACTAGGATGCATGAGATATAGACGTAATAGTAATCTCATATTAAGATAATCAATTGCTGGTGTGCTAACAGTATTGTTCGTCCATTTAATCTCTGCTTTTTCATAGTCTTGTTTATTAACAATATCTTTAATGAGTTTATAATATGATACTAAATCCTTATAAGATACTTCATTATTTTTTTGGTTTTTTGTGAAAGCCGATTGTTGGTGCGATTTCAAATACATTTCTGTATTGAGATCTCTAACTTTCTTGTATTGATTTACAAGGTCATTATGTTTTTTATGATCGCTTGCGTCAAGATAATCCATAACTGCGGTAAGAGTATTAGCAGTGGTGGTAGGTGGTTTATCTTTTAGGAAGTTTATAATTAAATCATAGTCAGCAAAGTGTTCTTCATTCTTAACAATTCCTGATCGAACTAATCCATTGAGACGCACACCATAATTTTGATTGGTAGATGTTTTCCTTTTTGGCCGATGTTCGTCAAAGAAGTCTGTAAAGTGTTGAATTAATTTCTTCTCTTGCAATAATTCTGGGAAGTTCATTTATAATAATACAATAAAATATTCTTAAATGTAAAAAGTTAATTTGAGGAATGGTCTGGTGTTAATATTGTTCGCCAAATGTTCTAAAAGAGCCCAATTATGTAAAAAAATGTTCGTTTTTGTAAAAAAAAACAGTAAAATGTATTTTTTAAAAGGTAGAATGTTTCTTTTAAAAGGTAGAATGTTGCTTCTCAAAGGCAAAGAAAGTAAAACACCCAAGTACTAAAAACTTCACAAAACTATTCTACTCTGTAATTCTATTTTTTTTATAGCTTGTTTCTTTTAAAATACTTTCTTTACAAAACTTTGTACTTCAGTGTTTTACTATGTTTTACTTTACAATTGATAATATTTACTTTCATATTTAATGAATATCACTATTAACTCTTACATTTGAGGCTCTTAAATTACATAATGAGCTCTTAAATTACATAATGAGGTACTTTTTTTACATAATGGACCTTGTTTTTACGCAGTGAGGGCAAATAATGCATTGAATTTACACTCTTATTCTGTGATATTGATTTTAATAATTAAATATCTCGGTGTAATAATTTATGTTGTAATGTATTATTATTTAAAGGAACAATATTATTATAATAAAATGAAAGATGAAAAGGTGATTGATGCTGTAGCAATTCGTATTTTGGATTTGGGACTGGAAGGTGAATACTCATACAATACAGATGAGCCATTGACAAACAAACAGAAAAACTTGAAACGAGATGTAAAGAAGACTTTAACAAAATGGTTTTTGGAAGACAATAGAAGAACATGTGTCAAAGTCATCCACGATGCTCTTATAAATCTTGATTGTAATACAAAACTGAGATTTGAAAACAAAGAGTTAAAGAAAAAATTAGAATTTCACGCAGATAAAGAACAATCTTATAAAGACTATACAAGCACATTGTATAGAGATGAATTAGAACAACAATTAAGAGAAGAATTAGATCAAGATAGAGAAGAAGCAATTAAAAGTTCAAGAAAAGTCAATCGTCGTTTAATGGATTGTATTGCAAGTTTAGAAAATCAAATATCCGTTCATAAATCAAATGTATCTACTGAAGAGTATAATCGTATCAGAGCACAAAATCTACAAATGAATGAAATTATTTTAGATTTACGTAAGAAAGCATCACTATCTAAAAAGGCAATGGAAATTGAAAAGATCTTAAAATTAGATAAATCTAGTAGTGAAGATAGTATATGTGAAATGATTAGTGAATGTAGTGATTAATCTTTTTTTCTATTTCTATTTGATTTCTTTTTTTTTACCGTTTTTGGTTTCTCAAAAACATCTTTTTCTTCAACCTTTTTGTGTTCATCAACAACTTTTACAATATTGTGTTGGAGAGCGTGTTTATCGTCTGTTAAATCAACAGCCTTCATTTTGGTAGATTTTCCTTTTTTTGACATTTATGATATTAAATATATTTTTTTGTAGGATAAAATTTTTATAAAATCAATATATAAATGTCTTTACTTATAACGTCCTCACGACAGCAAGAATTTGATAATGTAGTACAAGGAACAATTGGGATAGAACAACCATTTTCGTATATTAATCATATGAATAGTCCTCTTATTATTGAAGCAAATAGTGAAGTTGCAGTCGTATCCATCAAATGTGAAAGAGATGCTAAACTTGTGATAGATAGCCGTGGATACACTATTGGTATTTATTGGGGAAAAGAACTTGATGACTCACAAGATTTATTTGAAGCATCATCCAAAAATTCAACCATCTATGCGACTGTACCCGCTGGAGAATATACGGCAACCGAACTCGCACAAGCATTAGAAATCGCCATTAATGATGTATGTGTCTCAACCTATTCAAATATGAATTCTGTAACAGTCACTACAGAACAAACTACGGATGGTGATTTTTCGGGCTTCTCATTCACTTTCGCACAGAACGCTTCATCAACAGATAAAGCAGCAAGTCTTGGTGCGATTGATGCTGTCAATGATAATAATAAAATTCCTATTGGAGATTTAGAAACCACATTTGGTTCAGCAGAACAACCGACAACTGATGATTATACATGGAACTTTGCTACTCGCACAATGACAGCCGGATCTGGATTAAATACCGCTGTTTTTGATCACCCATTATCATCAACATCTGGTGTTTGTGAAGTAGATTTTAGTGGAGTAACTGATAATTTTAAGATTGGTCTTGTAAGAAACCTACCAGAAGATAGACCATGTCCTGCAAACTTTAATTTCAATACTGGGAATGCGGATGGAAAGAATAACCATTATGATGAATTCTATGATTTCAATTTTAATCTTGAAAGAACTGATGCTGAAACAACTACTGATTTTTATTTCACACAGGCATATGTAGATACTAATCTGGCGATCGGTATGGGTAAGATACCAAGTGCTTCACAAGTAGCAAATACTATTGCAAATGGATCTTTTGGTAGTGGTAATGCCTCCTTTGGTAAGATTAGAATTACTCGTTTCGGTCAAGAACTGAAAGTAGAATTATTACATAATAGTGGTGGTGGTGGTGATACAACTATATTTGATAGTTCAGTCGCATCTGTAAAGGCAATAGGATTACCATGTGATTTACTATATCTCAAAATGGAAATAGAAAGTGATGGTGGAGCATTAGTAATAGACCAATTTGATAGCGACCAGTCAACTAATCGCACAAGTACAGCGGAGAGGAACTATGGTTTTGGAACAGGTAGTGGTGCGGAAGACCTGATGGAACAATTAAATTATGATACTGAAAGTAGATATGCTCTCACAACAGATATAGTTGATGTAGATGATGGAGATACTGTTTTTGCTACCGCGCAGACATATGAAAAGTTGAATGCTTCGGGCGGTCAAGATCGCAATTGGGTAATGTTACTCGCACCGAATAGCAAGTATCAAACAGGATTACAAATTCCGGATGATTTTTCACAAGAATTAGGGTTTGGAAATCAAGTTATTAGACAATCTGTAAATCAAGCAGCGACCAGTGTAGGGAATGATATTGTATTTAATAGTGATAAAGTACCGTCACTTCTTCAATTAAAGAATATGTTTGTAAGATTTAATGGATTACAACAGACATCTTATAATGCAAATAAAGGTTCAATCTCTAAGATTATCTATGCTTGTCCTAGGTTTGATAGTTCTGGAACAAGAACTGGGGAATTATATTATGAACCACATGAGAGAGTATATGTAGATTGTAATAACAGCGAAGCTATAAGATTGTCTGATGTAGGTATAGATTTGGTAGATGTGAACGAACAATTTTGTACTGATCTTGTAGGAACAACACAGATAAATTTCCACATTAGAAAGAAAAAATAAAGAATTCTATACATTAAAAACTATTTTGAATATTTTTGTAAATTGAAAATTAAAATATTAATTATTATCATAAATGGCTGATTATTTACCTGATATGGTCGCACCACCTCCGGAACCAGAACCTGTATTACAAAACGATCACATTCCAGATAATATAGAAGAAGATGTACGTGAAAATGATGAAGGCGAGATGATAGATGAAGAACCTATACAAATGGAAGAACCTGCTGTCATAACAAGAGAAAAATTAGATATGGATACTGTATTTAGAACACCGAAAGTGAAACCTGTGAAACGGTCAAGAGAAGAGATGGCGGAAGAAAAGCGTAGAATACGTGAAGCCGTTAAACTAAAGAAACAAGAAGATAAAGAACTTGCGAAACAAGAGAAGATCTTACAAAAAGAAAGGGAAAAAGCAGAGAAGAAAGCAAATAGACCGAAAAAACAAATTAGTCCAGAACATCTTGCAAAACTACAAGCGGCTCGTCAAAAATCAGCAGATGAAAGAAGACAAAAAAAATCATTGGAAAAAGAAGCTCGCGGACAACCAATGGTTCAACAAGAGCAATTATTTACAAAAGAAGATTTAATTAAATCACAGTATGAGGCTATACAATTGTATGATGCTAAAAGGAAAAAGGAAAAACAAGAAAAACGTGCTAAGCAAGAAGAAGACAGAAAATTAGCTGAATCTCAAAAGACTATTCGTCGAGCGATAGGACAGCCGGATCCTAATGACATTTGGTCTCATGCATTGAATGGAATGTTCCAATAAATTTTACATTTTTTAACGGATGACCGTACGCATATCTTTCATTGAGATATTCTGGCGTACATTCATCTTCTTTATTTTGTGCTACTATGATAAAACTATCATCTTCAAATGTTAGTTTCATCCAATTGTATTCTTCTTGTTGGATTAGTTGATCTTCAAGAATATCACATTTATCTTGGAAGTATTCAAGATCAGTTTTAATTTCATTAATTGTGTTTTGTAGTTCTTCAATCATTGTGGTTGTTTCAGTATTCATTGTGCTCATTATTCTATGATAATATTTTGTGATAAAGTCTTAAATATTTTTGGAATGATAATTTTAATATGTATATTTTGAATAAATGCCGATTGACAAATACAAAATCCTTGATAATAATAGAATGCCCGCACATCTTGAACCAAAGCAAAATATTATCATGTTAAGGAAGTTGATGGAGCAACAAGAGTATATTGTCGCAAAGGTCAATCAAATTGTTGATAATCATAAAAAATTAGAAGCGATCACAATGCAATATGCTTCATCGCTAGGATTATTGAAACAAAAAATTATTCATATAGAAACATTACAAGAGAAACAGGAATCTTATCTCAATTCAAAATGGTTTTAATCCTCATTGACACATATGTCAAAGTGACAATGTCCGTCATATTCAAGATGCATCCCTTCAAGTTCGGACTTATTCATAGTATCAACAACATCTGTGTAAATTTCTTTATGAATTGTATTCCATTCATCAATATACTTTTGTCCGTACTCTTTTGATACATCAATACCATCATCAAGATTATCTGTGTTTTCTAGCGTGTGCGCGAATAGATTGTAAATGATGTCTTTTCGTGTATTGTTCTCCGCTTTTAGTTCCCTTACCGTATCACCATATTCTTTATGAACTTCATTAATTTCCTGAATGTGCGTAGATGCTGTCGCTTTCATTATATCTAATCTTTCTTTGAGTTTCTTGTTTTCTTCCTGAAGAGGTAGAATACCATTACCTACCAGACCCTTTGACATCTTAGTGACTTGTTCCTTGAGTTCCTTGATTTCCTCATCCTTTTCATCAAGAAACTCTTGATCTACCTGATACTCTTCCCGACCAGCATCATATCCATTTTCAAAGTGCGTCTCATTTTGTTCCTGAAGTTCCTTGTTCTCCGCTTTGAGTTTATTGTTTTCTTCTATTAGTCTATCGTTCTCCACCAGTATGATTCCTGCTTCTTCATTGTGTCTTTTTACATCGGCGTTCTCATTGGCGGAAACAAGTTGCATCTCTTTGAGGAATAAATCTTCTTTGAGTTTCTTGTTTTCTTCTATCAATTGTTTCATACCATCTTGAAGGACACGGAGATCCTTGTAATTGTGTTCCATCAAATCTTTTGTTGGAATTTCGTCCGCATCATCATACGTTTTTTCTTCACCTTCATCATCTTCTATATGATGGCGACCGTCCTCCTCGTCCATGTATATTTCTTCGTAGTTTCCACATTCATCATCATACCAGTTATTCATCAATCCACGGAGTGCATTTTGAATATCGTTTGTTGTGAAAGACATTGTTCTTTTGTTGTATTACTCTTTTTATATATATGAAACTTCTTTAAATACGAGTTTCAAATTTTGGGAAAGAAATAATGATTTATTAGAAAAAAATATTAATGTGAAAAGAGATTAAATTGTTTTGCATGATGAGTTTTAGTGTCAATTAAATTATCTTTAAAAAGTGACAATGGATACTTCTCAATATCTACTGGGTGATAACTGTATCTATTATTGATATCTCTTTTTTCAAGAGCATTTTTTGTTGGATCGCGCATAAATTTAAAACCATTAGTACAGAATACATATTTATTATCATTAACAATTTTTGTGAAGTATTTAATAATTTCTTCATCCGTCCAATGTTGGATTACATCTTTAATAATAATTAAATCATAGCCCTCTGGCGACCAATCATCACTAACTACCTTACAATCAAAATTAACGTGCTCTTTTTTGTGATCCTTTAAATTCTTTTCTATAACAGATGGTACGCAATCAATCCCAGTGTATTCATAGTTGCTCCAATCAATGAATTTACTAAATTCCCAATCACCACAACCGACATCACAAATTGATTTAATATCATATTTTTGTAAAACATCTTCTAAAAAAGAAATATATTTTTTATTGTGTGAGCTCATTTTAGAACCAGTACCTGAACTACCCCAAATATTTTTATCATATATCTTTGTAAATTTTGCTTCCATATTATACAATATTTTGTGATTGTTCCTTTAAATGGATTCACACTGATTCATTTTTTGCCGAATATAAAACACCATAGACATACGACCTTCACCTTCCAAGGCATTATTACAATGCATGATATGTGGATTAAATATTAAAAGATCTCCTTGTTCTACATTGCATCCCATTTGGTATTCTGGGAAACAAATTTCTCCGCCAGTATATTCACCACATTTTTTTACAGTAAAACATGTAAGACCTTTTTTGCAATCACCTTTATCCATATGTGCCGCAGTGCGGAAGTCGTGATTTAATGTAATGGTACTAAAAACAGATTTGGGAATAATGTAATCAACTGGACTATCATCATAAACATCCTTCTGAGCGGCATAATAATCTGGGAATTTATTTTGATATATCTTACAAATATGTTCGCATAATGGAAAGATACTTGGATATTCTTTTAGAATTTTTTTTGTATAATGTGTAAGACGGCAACCATTATGAGGGCTTTTATCAAAACCACCGAGAGCACTACTCATAACACTATTTGATCGAGCTCGTTTGGAGATGCGACCATCATTGTATTTAAAAAAACTACTACTTTTTGAACCGTTCAGTGGTTCTCCTGATGCGTTAGTGACTTCAACTGGATATGCTTTCCAGTGTGTTTTTCCTTTTTGGAGACCATCAAGTGTGACACGACCAGCTGCATTCCCTCTATTAACACTTTCTTGTTTAGACATTTTAACAATTTTATCACTAAAATCATACATATTATCTGGAATACAATTTTTAATAAAACAAAAGACAAGCATCCCATCTTCGTTATATAAAGTTAGATCTTGATTAATGATAATTTTAGTATCGTAAAATTCACCAATTTGAATTTCTTTACTAGGATAGGATATTAATTCCATTCTATATAATTTACAGAAAGAAATTTTAAATATTATCATAAATTTTTTTTAAGACTATGACATTTAAGATTATTCATATTGTCTTTGCGTGATATCCAACGTAGATTTTCAAGTCTATTATCACCACGATTATGGTTAATGTGATCTACTTCTGGTAAATCATCGGGATTGGGAATGAATGCCTCTGCAACAAGTCTATGAACTCTTAGATTTCTTACAATACCATCATAATTAATTTTAACTTTATGATACCAACCTTGAGAATTATGTGTTTGAGGTTTGAGGAATTTATCGCAGCGAACGGAATATATATTTCCATCGCTACAGATATAATAATTGGGACATTTAGATAATCCCATCACTTTTACATGTGGGTTTTCTTTAATGTATCCGTATAAAAAGCATTTGTTATAAAAATTAGTGAGAACATCTATTTCTTTATTCATTGAATATGAATGTGATTAAATCCTTAAATATATATTAGCAACATTAATATATATTCAAGGGGAATTCAATACAAGGAAACTAAAAGACCTTGCTGCCGGACTGCGGCTTCGCATTGAAACGTATTATGAGCCACCAGAACATGAGTAATACTGATGTTTTCGTTTGTTTCTTGGGAATAAGAATTAAAGAGCAACGAACCACTTTTGTGGGTACAACATTGACGTGGTCACTATGCCTCCGCCCCGCTATTTCGCGGATGCTACGGATGTCAATGAGGAAAGAGATGTAGCCTCTTCAATATATACTGTGATAAAATCTTTAAATGATTTCATGAAAACCATTTTCATCAATTGAAACTTCATATTCTTCTTCTTCTGTTAGTGGTGCATGTAAATATTCTTCCATGGGTTCATTTATTATATCTGGTGCTTCGTAATCGGAATCACTGCTATAATCAATTTCTTCAAGTAATGTTGTGAGTACTGCTAGTAAATCATATTTGTCATGTTGAATAAGAAATTCTTTTATTTCTTCCATTTTTAATTTAGTATATAAAAAAAAAATCTTAATTAAAATAAAATGAAAGAAGTTGCATTCCTTGTTCCAATTTGTTCTTACAACAATCCAACTGGTAAATTAGACGATCAGCATTTTTACAAGATCTTTTATACTACATTGACATCTACAAAATATGATTATAAAATCCGTATCTTTGCGGGTTATAATAATGATGATCCAGTTTATTCAAAAGTAGAGAATAGAGAAACAATCCAAGATTTAATAAATCCAATAGATAACGTTCATATTACTTGGATTGAATTTAATGATGAATATAGAGGGAAGCCAACACATATATGGAATGATCTTTGTTATAAAGCAATGATGATGGGATATCAATATATGTTTGCATGTGGAGATGACATTGCTTTTCCAAAGAGTAATGGTTGGATAGGTTCAATGATAAAAAAACTTAAATCTACAAATAATCTTGGAATTGCTGGCGGAGATAGTGGAAATCCAAATTTACCAATGACACAGTTTATGATTCACAGAAAGCATTTTGAGATGTTTAGTTGGATATTCCCACCGCAGATAGTTGCATGGTTTTGTGATAATTGGATACAAGAAGTATATCCAAAAAAATACGTTCATTATTTACCTGATGTGAAATTATTAAATCTTGGCGGACAACCGCGATACCAACCAAAGGACGACAGTAAATTATGTAGAGCACTCATACGTAGATATAGACCAGTTGTGAATAGACAGATTAATAGTTAGTCATCACTACTATCTTCAACAATGATACCATCAGGAGGATACATATGTTCCAAGAACTTCATTTGCGGTCCGCGGACTTCGGCATCAATTTTATTCTTTAAAAATCTATCTTTAGGACATGTATTATCATCGTGACAAACACAACACATGAGTTGTGCTATTTCAACTTTCTTAAATGCTTGTTCTCCACAACCATCAAACATTCTTGCTCCTTCTCCAGTTCCAGAACTACCAAAACCTTTCATTCTTCTCCAATGCTTTAATGTGAAAGCCATCGCCCCTTCATGTATTTGCCTGTAAGCGGGACATCTAATATATGAGTATTGATAATTTTGTTTTGGGAATACAAACATCATTTCTGGTGATCCAGCGATACCAATTTTTCCTTTTAGTTCAGTTACGAGATTACCAACGTAATTGGATAAATAGATATCATCACTATCCATATTGACGAAAACTTTATCATTACTCATCTTGACTAATTTATTCCTTTTTTCTCCAATTTCAAGAGGTTGAGGAAGATATTTATATACAAACTTCATAGGAGCAATACCTTTTGCAATTTCTTGTATTTCTTTATCATCGAGCATTTTGGGAGTTTTCGTACCATCAGTTTTCCAACTATCTAACATGATCCATGTCATTTTATCTCTATCATAATTTTGACCGATAATATTCATGATCATTAATTGAAGAAACTTTTTACGATCGCTAGTCACAGGAGTAAGGATTGAAACGTTCATTTATATATACAAAGAAAAAAATATTTTTAACTAAAAAAATCTATGGAGTAATAAATGGTAAAATATGATACAATGGTCATTAAAAAATCGGATAAACCAAAAAAGAAGTATTATGCATTATTTACGGATAGTTCTACTGGAAGACAAAAGAGAACATATTTCGGCAGTGCTGGAATGACCGATTACTTAATTTCAAAGGACAAGGAGCGACGTTCACGGTATCGTTCAAGGCATAAAAAAGATTTACAAACAAAAGACACAACACGAGCAGGATACCTTTCGTGGTATCTGTTGTGGGGCGAGAGTACATCATTGAGAACAAATTTGGCTTCATATAAAAGAAGGTTCGGTTATAAATGAGTTAAAATTTTTTTCTAAATATATATTATATATGATTCATTCATCACATAGTCGTAAAGATCTTTTGGAATTATGTGACATCTTTAATATTCGTGTTGATGATAAATTTAATTGTTCTAAAAAAGTATTATCTGAGCGTATGTATGAGAGTATAAAAAGAGCGAGAGGGCTTGAACCAGATGAGAAAAATTATCATTTGAAGGATAAAAAAGAATTACTTGAATATCTTGAAGCACCACATCAGACTAAATCATTGAGTATAAGTGAAAAGCAGGAGATCATCAAGTATTGTCGTCAAATAATATTTTATTGTGATAATAATTATGTATTAGAACCACATTTTGAGAGTGTGGAGCATTTAAATACGATCGCTGTGTATATATCAAATTTTGGAGATATAAGTACAGTTCGTCGAGCATTGGAGAAGTTGAAATATGATAAAAAAATAGAGACGATAATTGAACCTAATATAAGTGCTAAGGTAAAGAAGGAATTGGAAAAACAGAGGCGATTGAAATGTTGTGAAATGAATTCATTGAGAGTGAGACAAGGTCCTATTTCATTAAAGTTTGACTAGTCCTCTTCATCACTTTGTTCTTCAAGAGCTTGTTGTTCGCAAGTTTCACAGTAGTTATTACCTTGGTAATCAGCGATAAAATCCCATTCACAATATTGACCGCAATTATCACACTCCGCTACTTTGTCGCTATCCTCAACACACTCTTGACAGAATTCCAATGAATAGCCTGCATAATCCAGAACATTAAATGGCTGATCGCTTCGCATAGAGGTCGCGCACCATACATCACATCCTTGACATTTGAAATTTCCCGAGTTGTGTAGTGCGTCAGTTAATTCCTCAACTTCACTTTCTACTTCATCAATCCTTGTTTGTTTTTGTTTGTTTATGATTTTAAGTTGTTTTTGGTGTTGTTCGGCACTCACCACACGTTTCATTAAATCCTCCATAACTACGTGAGAAGCACAGGTATCTTCAGCATCCTTTTTGAATTCACGGAGATCATAAAGTTCATCTTTCATATCCTTGAGATCTGTTTTCCAGTAAGGGAACATAGAAACATCTGGAGTGTAGCTCATATTATTGAGTGTTACTCTTATTTTTAATTGATATTGTAATCAAAACCAACTTTCAAATTTTGGGAAATTTAATAAATGATGTAGAGTAAATAAATTATATGAAATTAGGATAATATTAATGTGTTTA
>Ga0181389_1000144_pt1 | contig 27228 bp, 44 predicted proteins | sample 12SPOviralmetaG_FD_130121 | JGI IMG/M metagenome (GOLD analysis project Ga0181389, IMG submission 130121) | Marine viral communities from the oligotrophic San Pedro Time Series (SPOT) site, San Pedro Channel, CA, USA - 12 SPOT_SRF_2010-06-29 | ecosystem: Environmental > Aquatic > Marine > Strait...
TACTACTTTATCGATAAACCAAATAACCTTGTTTAAAAGTGAATTGTCTTTTTCAGACGGTGTAAGTCTTACAATTACTTCGAAAATTGCTATTAGTGACCAAATTAAAGTAGTCCAATCAATGTTTGATAATTCCATAATATAAAAAATTTTAGTTAATATGTCCAAATTACGTTTTGTGTTTTTTCTAAATCCAAATCTACGTGTATAAATGTATCTGCAATACCTATCCTTGTAAAACCTGCTAACAATAGACTATTAATAACTATAAACCTTTGTCTACTATCTTTTACGCTTATATCTGCTGCTAGTCCTTTAAGGTGACTAGAATTTCTACTTGCCTTATAACCTCTTTTTATTAGGTCTTCGTTGTACTCTTTTGTCCTATACCCTGAAGTAATTTTAAAAGGTACTTCTTTTTCGCCGTCCATAGCTAAACCTCTTGCACGATCTAACTTTTCTAAAAATGTATAATTCATTTTTTGATCTTGTAAAAACGGACAGTTAAACTCTGATAGTTTAAAATATTTTAAAGTCATTATTTTTTTTTACAGTCTAGGTCGCATTTACCTAAACATACTTTTTTTAAAGTTATGTAGTATAATATTTTACAAAGTGTTTTCATTTATTTATTTTTTTTATAGTGCGAGTACCACCTATTTACAGTATATCCAATAGTTAAAACTAATAGTAATATTTTTAAAATCATTTCTATTTCGGCAAATGTAGTAAATCCTATTACAGAACTATTTACTACTATTGTTTCTACTGTGTCTTTTGTTGCTGTTCTTATTGGCACTTTTAATATATGTTTTTAAAGCTACTTCGTTTTTAGCTTTTGGTTTATAGTTCTTTTTCATTATTTAAGATCTGGTGTTAAGAAGTCGTCTAAAGTAATATCTCTACGTTGGTTTCTGTCGTATTCAATGTTTAAGCCAGAGTAATAGTTTGCTGTATCTGGTGAAACGTCTGCACCTGTATTTGTAGAATATTCAGGAAAACTTGCAGTATTGTTTTTAATGTAGTCTATAAGACGTTCTGTATAAAATTCTGCTGTATTTCTTATTTCTTCTCTAAGGTCTTGTGCTTCCTCTCTCGTTAAAGGTGTACTGTTTTCTGCATTTTTAGAAACTACGTTGTTGTTCATAACCTTATAACGTAAAAACGGTAACGCCTCGTAAAAACACCAATGTACTAAAGCGTCTTGTATATAATCGTCTACTAAAGTTTGGTATGCTCCTGCTAAACTACCTGCTGTTATTTTAGTTTGTAACGCTTCGAATAGGTCTGTACCTAACTTAGTTTCTATATATTTTTTTTGTGCTACCTTTATGTATGGTAGTAAAAATTCGTTGTCTACATTACCACCTATTGCGGTACTGTCTTTTATTTTGTTTTCTGATATAAATAATACGTAACTCATATTGTTATTTTAAAAAGCCGTTATTAGGTAAATTTTTAGGTGCTCTTGCTACTTTACTGTCGTTTGCCTTAGGGTAAAACCCTCTACTTCTTGCTTCTACTGTTCCTACTATGTCTGTAGCGTCTTGTATTTTGTTTCCTGTTGCTACTCCTAATTTGTAAAAGTATATTTTTCTTCTCCAAAAATGACCGCAATTACCACCTCCTTTATATAACCATACATTGTATGTAGTAGCACCGTTAGGCCCCCAACCTACTTCCCTACCTTGTTTATTAATGTAAGTGTCATTTACTTTTTTATTACTCATTTGTAAAATATCTTCTTTACGATATACTTTGTCAGCTGCTAACATTTTATTGCAAAAGTTTCTAGTGTTAGGGCTTGCTATTGCTTGTGCGTATTCGTACCTTACTTTGTATAAGTTATATTCTCTGTCTAAACCGTCTTGTTCCGATCTACTATTAGGTCTTGCTGTACCTGTAGTTGCAAATTCGTAGTGTGCTATGTCGTTTAGTTCGTTTTCAAAATCAAATTCTTCGTGCTCTTCTTCTACTTTTTCGTCACTTATTAAAGTCCATTCTTCACTGTTAGGCTCGTCTTCGCCGTATTCTGCTATAAACTTGTCTAATTCGTCTTCGTATCTGTCACATTTTTTTTTACACTCTTTAGAAGGTTTAGTACAGTCACACTTTTGTAAGTTAGTTATGTCTTCGTGGTTTTCACACGGCATATAATACGTTTTACCGTCTTGTGTGTGTTCGTGGTAACCTGAACAACCTAATTTTTCTGCTTCGGCTTCTGCTTCTTCTATAGTGTCAAATAAAGGTAGTTCTTTACCGTCTGTTATCATACTACCAACCTTTGCGTACTTTTGTCTTTTTTCTTCTTCGTCTGCTGTTAGTTCTTGTTCTAAAGGTTTTAAACCTAATTCTGCTCGTATTTCGTCTTCAGTCATTACAGACTTCATATCTTCTATAGTAAACCTTGTTGTAATTGGTTTGTTCTGTACTATTTCTAAAGGTAAGTTAATACCGTTTACTTCTAAGATCTTACCTAAACAAGATAATATGTTATTCTGGTAGGGTTTTATTACACTGTTCAAAAATACTTCGAAGGCACTATTAAGTTCTTCTGCGTTATTTCCTAGTCCTGTACTGTTTTTAATACCCATAAGCATAGGTGACGTTACACGGTGACCTGTAAGTATGTTTTGTACTAAAAGTTCCTGTAAAGCTAAGTATTGCTTGTCTGCGTCTGCTACAGATATAGGTGTTATGTCTGGTGTTCTGTTTTTATCGTCTGAAAATGTAAGTACAAATTTACCTGCGTTACCAGATCCTGTAAATTTCTTTTTAATACTATTTTCTACTTGTCTTCGTTCTTCTGCTGTTGGTACTCCATTTGCGAAACTTATAAAGTAAGAACCTGCAAAACCGTTTTCTATATTTGCTAAATGAAATTCTGCTACCTTTTGGTCAATTAAACACCAATTACAAGCCGCTACATAGTCTGGTACTTTATAAAGTTGCATATTAGGACTGTACATACCGTCATATATAATAGCGTTAGGGTTTGTTCTGTCGTTTACATTAAACGCTGGTACTACTTGTGGTTTGTTTCTTCTTGTATTACTCCAGTCTGCACTTACATAGTATTCTGAAACTCTACCTAAAGCGTCTGGTTTTCCCATACGTATACGTTCAACAGGAATGTGGTACAAATCCGATATGGTAGTACGATCCTTTGACCATACAACGTTTAAAGCATACGCTCCCTGAAGTTTAAAGTCAAAAGCAATTTTCTTAACTACACTATGTAAACTTTCACCTTTACTATTTGCCTGTGCTAAGAACCTTTTAAGTTTTACGTAAGCGTCTAAATTGTCGCTTTCTTCTACTGTTATACTTTCCCCTGCTATCATATCCGAAACAGTCGAAATAATTGCGGAATGCGTCGAGCTGTTGTAGAAAAGGTCTATTAAAAATTGAGGGTACAAGTTTTTATAGTTTTCTGTACCGTATTCTATATAATCTTTACCCATAGCTTCCTGTATTACAGGTGCCGTTTGTGTTTCAAAGTTTACGTTTAAAATACTTTCTTTAAAATTTACTTTCTTTTTGTTTTTCATTATATATTGTTTAAATACGTATTAAGGTTTTCTCTGTCGCTTACACTTAAAGATTTGTTTGTAACTACAATTTCTTTACATATTCCGTCAAAAGCCCCTAAAACTCTATCTAAGTTAAAAGTATTTTCGTTATTTATTTCTCCGTCTTGAGCTGTAGCACCTATAAAAGCTCTACAGTCACCGCTTCCGTCACGTTCAAAACCTATGTTATAATAAGTACCTGTAGAAATTGTTGTACACGCATAATTCATAGAACTACCACTAGCTATTTTTGCTCTTAATTGTGTTGATGAATGTACCCTGAAAAAATCATCGTTCGCAGCACCTGTAGCGTCGTTAAACATAACATCATTATTCCCCGAACTTATAGTATCAAACTTTAACCTTGCATAAAAAGCAAACTGTCCTGTAAAGTCAATTTGTGTAATATCTAGCTTGTTATTACCTGCACCTTCTACACCACCTGTTGCTGCGTCAAAAGTAAATCTAGTTGCCGCACCTGTAGCGTTATTATCGTTGCCTGATTGGTCTGCCCAACCAAATACATTATCGCCGTCTTCACAAGCCGAACCGTCACTTTCAGTAATACCTACATTATTTCTAAACCACAATTGTAAATATGTTAGGTTTTCTGGTGTCCAGTCACCACTTACAACGCTGTTTATATTAAGACCTAGTCCTAGTTTCATTATTCGCCAGTTTTACCGTCTGTTTCAGTATATCCTATTGCTACACCACTTGTAAGTTGTATTTGCGTACATCTACCAAATATTACTGTACCTGCTGGTATTGTAGTATGTAGTGCACTTTCACCTGTTAAGTTTGCTATAGTTATAGAAGCTATTACACTTTCTACAACAAAATGTATTGCGTAAAAGTCTTTTGTTGTTTGGTTAGCAGTAGTAAATACTACACCTGCACCTTTACCTAGTTGTTCTCTTAAAAGAGTATTGTTATTGTCTATTAAACTCATAGTTTTTAATTTGTATATAAATAATTAGTTTCTGTTGTTGTATGTTTTGTATATTTTACTTGTTCTTGTCCTGCTGTTTCTTGTATGTATAGTTTACCTTCTTCTACTTTACCCTGTATTATTCCGTGTGTACTAGCTACTGGTAGTATGTCGTTTTCTGTCGTAGGTGCGTTACCTGCACTTATAGCTACTGCACCAGTCCAACTAACCTCGTAAACTTCGTATTTCCAAAATCCGTACGGCTTGAAGTTTATTTTATACATATATAGGTCGTCTGTAGTATTGTGTAAGAACTCACATTTAACGTATCTGTCGTTGTGTACTAGACTTTCTGCGTAACTATACTTTACGTCTTTAGTCATATCGTTAGTAAACTTAAATAAATAACGTATAGCAGTTTTATCTACCGATGTATTTATTCTCTTTTCTTCTAACGTCAAATATGCTGTTACTGTACTACCGTAAACCCCTGTTATCATACTATATAATATAAAAACAAGTAATTTATTTTTCTTTTGTTGAAACTGTTTTTTTCTTAGTCTTTGTAAAAAAGTGTTCTACTCCTAATAATTCTACTTCGTTAGATCTTACGTTGTCTAATATAATCATACGACCTGTTTTATTTACTGTAACACCTTTGTATTGTTCTTTTAGTTTATACATCTTTTTTATTTTAAGTTAAAAAAAAGGGGTAGCTATTGCCACCCCCTTAATAAATATGAAAACAAAACCATTTAAGGTTTTAAGAAGTCACTATTGCGTTAATTGTAAACGCTGCGTTGTCGAACGGAGTTGTTGTATAGTCCGCTAAAAGTTGCATTGGATTAGGTTCTTGTGCCTCGAAAGTAAAATCATATCCTACTGTATCTCCTAGAGCAACCCCAGAAACTGAAGTACCTGCAGATAATTCGCAACCGTTGTCTAAACCTAAAGCTACAATAGTATTTTTACCTGTACTATTTAATTGGTTTAGTTCTGCGAAAATAACCATTCTTTGTTGTGCTAATAGTTTAATTTCGTTTTGGTCTTCTTTAGTTAAGTTATGTAGTTTTACATTTACAGAGTGTGTATAAAATACAGTACCATTTTCGCTAGATGCGTTAATAGTTTCTGTTACACTCCCTGTACCTCTTTTAAGTAAATACTTATATAAGTCGTCACCTGAACCTAAATCGAAGTCTGTTACTTCACCACTAGCTGCTGTGTAAGACGTTAATTCATCGTGTTGTGCGATATAGATAGCTTTGATACCACCGATACCATCTCTACAAGTTATGTTACGTCCTTTTGTTAAATTACAAGACATTTTTTTTAGGTTTTAAAGGTTAATAATTACGATTGTTTAGTAAAGTCTGAAGGTACACCAACTTGAACTCCTGCAGTATATCTACAAACCATTCTTACTACGTCTGATCCTGTAATGTCGCCCATATCTAAAACTTTCACCTCTGTTAAATCTGAACTTAGTGAAGTTCCAAAAAATACGTTAGACTTAGTACCTGCCCACATTACGTTGTCAGCTACACCCGAACAAACAGCGATAGAAATTCCTTCAAATTCTGGTGTGTATTGCCCCATATGGTTAAAAGGGAATGCAGATAAAGCAGAAATAGCAGATAAGTAAAATCTGTAAGTTTTCTTGTTCATATAAATATAAAGATCGTCTTTTCCGTAAACCGCTGCTGGTATATCAGCTACTAAAGTACCTAAGTTAGCTATAATGTTTGCTGCTGTATAAGCTGCAGACGCAGACGAAGTACTCATACCTGACGCACTTAAAGCGTTAAATTGTCCTGACGTAGAAGTGTTACCTTGCCAGATGTTAAATTCGATACTGTCTGCAATACTATCTGAAAGGTAAGTCATTGCGTAAGCTACAAAGTCGTCTTGTTGTTCGTGCGCCCAGTCAGATAACATAGTTTTTTTACAAACGTCAATGTTAATTTGAAAAGGTTCTACTTCTAAAACTTGTTCTGTTAGTGTTAATGTTGCAGAATTTTCTGTAAAGTCACAAGTTGCGTCTTTTACTAGGTTTGCTCCTGCTACCTTGTTGATTACTTCCTTGTAAGATACGTTCTCTCTTACAGTTAAGTACTCTAAACTATCCGCTGCTTTTAAAGCTGCCGATACGTAAGCCCCTGCGTGTTTACCAGCGTATGAGCTTGATGTAATAGTTAATGCCATCGTTTTATTATTTTTTAGTTATTATTAATGTTATACCAATATTTCTCTTGTCTACTCATATTTCTATAGTCTGTTGCAGACAATTCTTTAGTGTTCTTTTTATTAGAAAACTTGTTTGTAGTTACAGGTTCTGAAGCTGGTTCTTTAGAAAGTTCTTCTAATTGTGCAGATAAAGTTTCTTTTTCAACTTCTAAAGCTTCGTTAGTTCCTTTCATTTCTTCTAATTCAGAAGATAATCTACTAACATCGTTTCTAACTTCAGTAAGTAATTCTTTAATAACAGCGCCGATTTCTTCGATCACTTCTTCTTTATTAAATTCTACTTCCTCTGTTGTTTTAATTTTCTTAGGTAACCTTTCGTTTACTTCTGAAGGTTCTACTACTTCTTCTACAATTTCTTCGTTCATCTCTACTTCTTCTTCGTCTTTGTAGTCTTCTTCTTTTTCTGTTTCTACTTCTTCAGTTTCTAAGATTTCTGCTACTACTCCTTCTTCTTCTACAGAAAAACCTACTCCGTCTTCTGTTTCGTAAACTCCAACAGGTAACGGCATAGTCGTTCCGTCTTCTGCAAGAATTGCTACGTCTACAGATGCTGCTAGTTCATCAGCAGAACTTACTATTATAGTACCGTCAATAAGTTTAGCTTGAAATTCTAAGTTAGTTGCTTCGTCTTTGTTAAGACCTAAAGCTTTTAAGATTTGTGTTTTTAATTCCATTTTAATTTTGTTTTATACTATATAATATAATTGTTTAAGTTCTATTTGATTTTAGTAATCGAAGTCTAATTTATTTAAAGGGTTGTCTTCTAATTTTCTAAAGTTGTTTACTTGTGTTTCGTATTGTGAAACATTTACTTTTAGCCCTAAATCTTTCGCACCTTTTTCTACTAACTCTATTGCGTCTTCTAATTTGTCTGCTATACTTTCTGCTTTATTATAACTTGTCATATATTTATCGTTAGCGTTAAATACTTTTTTAGCTGCTGCGTCTGCTTTTTTTCGTGATACGTCTGCTTTTTTATTTACTTTAGTATATTCTTTTTCGAATTTTTCGACTGATTTTTTAAAGTCTTCTAACTCTTTTTCTTTTTTAAGTAAATTTTCCCATTTGTTTTGCTCCGCTTCTTTATCTTGTTTAAATACTTCGTTTACTTTATTAAAATTACCTAATTCAGATTTTATTTTACTATCGTCTAATTTACTTACTAAACTTTTAAGTTGTCCTGTTAATTTTTCTAAAGTTTTAATATCTTTAAAATCAAATCTTTTAACTCCTTTGTGCTTGTCTAAGATAGCGTTTAATTTTATTTCGTAGTCTTTATACATTTTATTTTATTTTATTTTTTAGTCTTCAATACCATACACAATAGAAGAAGCCTTTTCTAATTGACTTGCTGCGTTTCGTGTACTATTTTCGTAAGCGCTTGCGTTTCTTATTAAACCTGCTACTTCGTTAGGTAACGGTACACCTAAATCTTTTGCTTGTTTCTTTACTTTTTCCCAATTGTTTTCTAAATCTGTAAATACTTTATTTAGTTTTTTTGCTTCACTTTCTGCTTTATCAATTATAGAACCCGCTTTCCTTGCAGAACTATTTATAGAATTAAACTTGTCTATTGCTTTTTTCGTTTCTTTTTCTAAATCGTCAATAAGTCCTAAATTAACTTTTATTTTACCTTCTGCTTGTAGTTCTTTGTATGCAGTTCTTATTTGTTCGTCTGTGTATTGTTTACCCATTTTTTCTAATTTATCTACAAAATATCCTTCAATGCTTAAACCGCGTAACTCCCCTTCTTTTATCTTATCCCAAAGATCTGAATTTTCGATTTTCATTTTTACAAACCAAGTACCATTTGCTAAATCAAAACCGTATAGTTTACTTTTATCTTGGTCACCTTCTTTTATCCAACTTTCTACTGTTAATACGCCCGATACTCTTTGTTCGTGTTGGTATGTTGCTTTATGGTGGTTGTTGTGTTTTAAGTAACTATAAGCTGCCTTCTTTACAGTATCTTTTGAAAAGTATACGTAATAGTCGCTGTCTGTATTTGCGTCGTATCTGTAGATCTGTTTATTAGGTATTAAAGCTGGTGCTATAAGTTCTCTTTTTTCTTCGTCTACTTTAGCAAAGGTTAAGTTATTCTTTTCTTTACCAAAAAATACAAAGTCTACTTCTATAGCTGGTGACGTTACTAAACTAATTGCGTCAATTGCTAAAGCTTCGTTTTCTTCGTCTATAACTAATTCTGTTATCTTAGTTGTTTTCTTTTTCATATACTATATAATATAAGTTATTTGTTATTATTTGATTTTTAAATTGTACTTCTTCTATTTATGTCTTCCATCTGTGCTTGACTATCTGTAATTTCTGATTCTACTACAAACGCCTTAACCGCTTGTTGTTCTACACCACCTAAACTAAAAGCACCTGTACTTGCTGGTATCATAGTGTCTGGTACGTCTGTACCACCTACACCACTAGCACCACCTGTTTTTTCACTTTTAATATTTGCTATTTGTGCAATACCCATAGCTCCGTGTATACCCGCTTGTATAAGTCCAAAAGGTGCTGGTATGTCTGCTAACGCTCGCATAATAGACTTACCCGTAAAAAATGCAGTTTCAGCAATTGCTATCTTTTTTTGTACTTTTTCGTTTTTACCTCCTAACGCTTTAGCTAGTTCAAAACCTTGTGTGTCCATACTAGCTTTAAAGTCTGCTTTGTTTTGTTCTCTTTGTAAATAATTAGCTTGCTCTGCGTCTAGTCGTTCTTGTCTTTTTTGTTCTAGTTCATTAAGTATATTTTCACCTTCTGTACTAATAGTCAATAACCCGTCTACAGTGTCTTCTACATATCCTTTTTGTATGTCTTTACGTTTTTGTGTAAATTTTTCTTCTATTAAAAGCCTTTGTTCTTCATAGTTTGTAGCGTCTTGTATCTTTTCTAGTTGTAAATCTTTTTCAAATTTTAGTAAAGCTAGTTCTCTAGTTTCTTCGTCTTGTATTCTTTCTAGTGATAATCTTTTTGCTTCTTCTTGTAACGCTCTTAGGTCTTCTGCGTCTTTTTCTCTTTGTGCTTTTCGTTCTGACCTCCTTTGACTGCTACGCTGTCTTCTTTCGTTGTCTTTCTGTTCTTTATCCTGTTCTGCTGCTATTTCTTTTTGTACTGCTGCTATTTTTAAATCTAATATATCTACATTATTTTGTAGTGTTGTAGAATTTTTTTGTAAAGTTGTGGTATTGTTTTGTATTATTCTTTGACTTTCTTTACTGTGGTCGCCTAAATTTTCTAAATTGTCTGCGTTTTTATTTAGTTTATCTGAATTTTCATTTAAAGCAGTTTCGTTTTCATTTAATCTATTAGTTAACCTAACTAACTCTCTTTCTGCTTCTGTATTTGCTGCCGATAATTCTTGTTGTAACTTTCTATTTTTTAAAAATTCATTATTTTGATTTGCTAACTCTCTATTTAAGTTTGCTTGTGATTGTGTTACGTTATCTGTAGCTGTAGCCCAGTCGTAAACAGCTTTCCCTATAGCTAAGATTGCAATAACTAAAGCACCAATACCTGTTGCTGCTATAGCTAGTTTTAAAGCTTTCAAACCTACAGTAGTTAAAGCTATAGTCCCGTTCCATACTCCTTGTGCTGTAGCTGCGATACCTGTTGCTACTGCTTGACCTTTTGTAACTACAATACCTAGTTTAGATTGTACTATAGCTAGTTTTTCTGCGACAACCCTTTTAGCAGTAGTAGCCATCAAAGCCGCTTCACTCATCATACGTACACCCATTGCTATACTAATAGCCGCTTGTACTTTTACTTGTATCTTTTCTAAGTCTTCACTTTCAACACCTGCAAGTGCAAGACTTCCCTGCATTATTGCGAAACCGCCGGCTATACCCTCTCCCATCTTAAGAAAGGCCTCTGCCTTTTGTTGTGGCTCAAGTCCTTCTAAACCTTTTTCTAAGGTCTTAATTTCAGAACCTGTTTTTTGTATTTTTTGTGCTAAGGTTTCAAAAGCCTGACTACCTACTTCAACTTCTTTTATAGCATCTCTTGCGTCGTTTAACTCTTTTTCTAACTGTCCTAAAGTCTTTACGGCTTTGTCGCCTCCTTTTAGTTTTAATTCTAACTCTACTCTTTCACTCATATTTTAAAATGTTACTGCGTTTGTTTTGTTTATATGTAATTTTACTACAGCGTGCCAACTTGTATTTACGTTGTTTTGTCCTGCTATCTGTACCTTTAATGTAAATGCTGTTGCTGTATCTATTGTTTTTGTTCCTAAACTACCGGTACGTCCTAATAACCTACTTATTTTTGCGTTGTGTGTAAGTGTTCCTGTGTTACCACACCTTATAGTGCCGTGGTACTCGTAAGTTTCGTAGTCGCCTGGTGTTCCTGAAGAACCTCCCGTTACTAAACCACTTAACCAGATTTCATAAGTCGTAACACTATTAGCTGGTAGCAATATTTCGTTTTGTAAAACGTCGTTACCTTCTATATATAGGTCTACGTCTGACGTACTTGTTGTTTTACCTGAAACTTGTAGTACTGAATATTGCGTTAGTCCTGCCTCACTATTAAAACTACCTCCACCTATACAAAATTCGCTGTCGTGTGTTACTTTACCCATTTTACCGACAAGTAAACTATTGTTTATATTGTTTTGTACTTCGTTCTTTTCACCTGTTACTAAACAGTTTTCGTTAAACCCTTTTGCAGTGTTTAGTGTTCCGTTTATTATAGATCTAGAAGTACCTTTTTCGTGTTTATTAGAAGCACCCGCAATAGTATTTGAAGGTTCTTTTAGTTGTTTATTTAGTTTTGACGTAGGTATAAAAGATATACAAGTACCTGTTCGTGTGTCGTATTTATAACCGTACGCTTCACAAGCTAACTGATTTGGTACTACATCGTTTGTACCGTCTGTAAATATTACTAAACCGTTTAAATTTACTTCTTTAGGTTTTATTTTAAAGTCTTTTTTAAATTCCATTATGGTATTAGTATAAATTCTACACTACTTAATTCGTAAGGTTTGTATTCTATTTTATTAACTCTATATTCTCTATTCTTAATCCTAATTTTATAGTAGAACTCGAAGTTAGCAATGTCTGCTGGTGTTAAATACACCTTTATACTAACAATTCTTGTATCTGGGTTGTATAGTTCATCGTAATACGGTGACCAATACGTATTGTATAAGTTGTCTATAGGTGTGTTACCTATCGAACCTATTAATTGTCCTGTTCTGAAATTATAGTCTTTTGTATTTGCAGTTGTTGGTGTTTCTGTTAAGTGTGAAAACTGTAAAAAACTACTTTGATTTTCTTCTGATACACCATTTTGTGCTGGTATAAAATATGTATTGTTAGACATAGTAACTTTACCTATATTATAGAGTATTCTAGGTTTGTTGTCGTAACTTTCAAAAGTTCCGTCTTCGTTACCTTTATATATTACGGGTATAGTCATCTCTGTAGTAAATCCGTCAAATATAGGTTTAACAAATGTAGGACTAAAAGGTTTTGCTTCTACTTTAGTTTCACCAGACAAGCCTGTAAATATACTTGCGTCTATTTCTTCAGATCCGTATTTATAACCAGTTGCGTTTTTATAAATTCCTAAAGCGTAGTCGTTACTGTCTTCTACAAAGTCTAAAAATACCTTTTTCTTTAGTTTTAAAGGTTTTAGTTTAATTTCTGATATATCTACTTTAGAAGTCCAGTCTAACGTCTTATGCGTTATGTATTGACTTGTTGCGTCTATAAATACTGAATTATAAGGTTCTATAATTAAATTACTAGGGTTTTCTTTATCTTGTAGTACTAATAAATTAAACATCGTAAACAATCCTTTTAAAAACTCAAATTGTCCTAAGTCACCACGTAATACTGTAAGTATTCCTGTATTTACTAAATTAATTTGCGAAACAGATGTAGAACCGAAAAAATCTGTAAACTTAACTACAGAACCCGCAGTAGCTTTAAATTGTGGTTGTATAGTTTCACCTGAATTTAATATTATACCTGTCATATAACCAGAAATTGTCGCAGTAGTTCCTGCTGCTAAAGTAATAGTTTGTAAATCGTGTTCTATACCTGTAGAAGTAAACCACCTAAAAGTAACGTCTCTACTAGAAGTGTCTGTATTTTGTATGTCTATATGATAACCTACATTAAACTGTAAATTGTTTACGTCTGCTGTATATACACCCGTCGCAGTGTTGTATTGTGCTATTCCGTCACCCGCATAAAGTCCTGTTGCTAACGGTATTATGGTAGTATAACTTGTACCTGCGTAAATTGTAGAAGCACCTGTAGGTGCGTTTATTTGAGTGTGTGAACTTCCTGTAGCTAGGTTCGGTGCACTATCACCGAAATTAAAGTCCATAAATAGTTTTGTAAAATCTGTACTATTTAAAAAGTCTGAATTATAAGTAAAACCTGCTTCTGTAATTATCCGATCTAATAAATATTTACAATTTATAAAAGGTCTAAAAGCGTCTTCAAGTCTTTGTAGTGTTACGTTACCTGCGTCTAAGTAACTGTCGCCGTTCCATTTTACAAAAGGGTATTTAATTACGTCTGTCTTGTCTACTCCTAAAGTTGCGTTATATGCAAAACTATCTGTAGTTAAACTATTAAGTAAAGTAACACCATCGTTACTTTCGAAACTTGCTTTTATATTTGTCTTGTCGTAAGTGTGTGAAAGTTCTGTAAAGTCAATATGTTTAAATTTCTTGTCTTTTAGTTTGTCTGCTAGTGTTATTGTTTCACCGTATAAGTTTACATTATAACTTATTTCGTTTTGTTTATCTACTACATCTATAAGTGTTAAATATCCGTCAAAAATCGTGTAGCCGTCTTCTTTTAAAATAGCCTTTGTTTTCTTATATGGGTTAAAACTAAATACATCGTCTTTTACACTTTTAGTTACATCAAATAGACTCGTAAATATTTTGTTGTTTCTTTTTGTTGCTGGTAATTTAAAAGGTTTACTAAAACTTTGTTTCTTTTCGTGTATGTTTTTAAAATCGTCTACAGATAAACTTAAAGGTATATTACTTTCGTTATAAAGGTCGCAAATAACTTGACCGTCTTTAAATACGTCTGTTGTTGGTGCACTACCTAAACTTTCTTTTATAGAAACTTCGCCTATTTCTAACTTTGTATTGTCGTTGTTACCATAAGTTATAATAAATACTTGTTCGGTTTCTGTAGCTGTAAACGTAAAAGTATGCGTACCTACTGTAGCGGGTAGTCCTGCGTTTAAAATAGGTGTATATAAAACACCGTTATTTGTAAAAGGACTTGATAAACCTATAGCTGTTAAACCTGTTGTACCTGCTAATCGTTGTACTTTTACTATATAAGTAGAACCTATTGTAAGGTTGCTTATTAATTGATATATTCCAGAAAAACTAGACGTACCACTATCTGCGCAGTCTATTGTTATTTTACCACTACCAACAGAAGCTGCGTCTGCAGATCCTAAACCCCCTGTAGTGTTAAATTGTTGCCAAACATTTATAGGTGCTGGTATAGATGACAATATTTGTGCTTGTGTAGAAGCACTACCACTAAAACCTGTACCTAGTGTACCTATATTAAAAGAATAGTCACTTACGTATTCTGTAAAAAAAGGTGTGCTTATTGCACTGTATTGACCTTCGTAGTTTTGTGGGTATAGTATTAGTTGTACACTCATTACATTAATTGACTTTTCTTAGTTTTATCTACTTCTATTTTAAATGTATATTGTATTAATTTGTCGTTAGCTTTTGTTTTTCTTGTATGTGAACTATCCGTTACTGTAGTAGGTTTTATATACTTTCTCATATAGCCCTGTTGTGCTGTGTCTGTAGATCGTTGTTCTAATATATAGACGTCATTACTTATAAATAGTTCTTCTAACCAAATAGCCTCGTTTTCTGTTATGTAGTCTGTGTTTAATGTTATACTTTCTTTTGTATTACTACCGAAGTATTTTTTACCGCCTGTGTGCCCGTCTGGTCTGTACCTGCTTGTATTCCAAGTACCCGTTATTTGTGTGTAAGACTTTCTTTGTGTATTAAACGTTCTAACGGACTTTTTCGTAAAGTTGTAGTAGTCCCATACCCCGAACTTATTTAACCAAGTTAAACGTATCGTTTCGTATTCTTTACAGTCTTCTGTTTGTTTGTAAAACTTATATTCTTGACTAATAGCATCAACAGCCCCGAAAGCTTGTACTGTGTAATAATCCCAATTAGTCGGTATTGTTACACCTGCTCCTACTAAGTTACCTGTACCTATTCCTGCAAATTGTAGTTTAACATTACTGTCGTTCATATAACCACTATGTCCACCTGTCGATGCTTGTATAGTTTTCGTTATTAAAGAACCTGTAGTACTTCCGTTATAATAGAATTGTATTTTAACACTTCCTACAGAAGGGTGGGTTTGTCCTGCTGTACCTACTTCAAAATCAAAATCGTACTGGCTAAAATAAGATAAAGTTAAATAGTCGTTTTCTCGTATGTATTGTGTAGTCGGTGCGTTAGTTAAAAACTTGTCTGTATTACTATTCATAACAAAACCCGCTTCGTCTAAGTTAAACCCAAAACTACCTGTACTATTTAAGTTTAAAATATCTGTATCGTATAGTACACCGTTATATATTAAAACAGTGTCTGCAATAGTATTAGATGTATATTGTTCTGTTACCGATCCTGTAGCACTATCAGAAGCTTCTATATTAAACCTTACCGCAACAAACCTAACACTATTTCTATTTGTACTAAAGTCGTCTATTTGGTGTATTGTGTGGGGTGTGTTTTCTGTATAGTCTACTCCGTTGTATTGCGAATTGTTTAAAGTATTTGTGTTGTGTACTGTACCCCCTGTGTATTCTGGGCTTACATAGTTTTGTAAAATAGGTGACAAGTCAAATATTCCGTAACCTTCACCGTTAGGACTTACTTTAAATACTCCTACTCTATTAGCACTTGAAACTATATTAGAAGTTTTGTTACTTACATATACTTCTGCTTTATATTTTATTTTAAACTTATTGTTTATAGGGTTTATAGTTACTGCGTCGTATAGTGTGTAAATTATATTGCTACCTGCTGGTATAAGTCTATATCTGGGTTTTTGTTCTATTACTAAACTCATTATTTAAATTTCATTTTTTTATTCATAACTTTTATTCCTTTTAGTACATCATCTTTAAAAGCTTTTTCCATTTCTTTTTTAAATTCGTTATAACTCCAACTTAAAGGTTGTGTATAAAAACTTAGTGCACGTATACCTTTACTTTTAATACTTCTAGCTATTAGAAACGCTAAAGACTTTCTAGTTATAAACCTACCTTTACGGTCACGTCCTCTAATACCCTTGATTTTAGTCCAATCCGATATAACGTTACTAGGAGGTTGTTTGCTTCTAAAACGAAACGGACTAGCTTTTCTTTTACCCCTTTCATCTATATAGGTTCTTCTTACTTTGTTACCTGAAACACCTTTATTTAAAAATGCTGCGTGCTTACTAGCTAAAAATTTTAATTCGTAACCGTCTTTTGTTTCTTTTACTTTATGTTTTAAAGAAGCTTGTAAGTTACCTGTTGCTGTATTAAATTTTAGCAATTTTTTTGCCTGTCTTACAATATATTTACCGTAAGAATTTAAATATTTTTCTACGCTCTTATATTCTAAATCGAATAAAGTCATTATACACTAGCTACAAATACTTCTACTTTAATATCGTTAGTAGTTGTAGGTCTAACTTGTATGCTAGCTAAGTCTTCCATAGTTCCGAAACTTGGTGAAGTGTCTGCTTCTGCTAGTAGTATATCGTCACCGTTATATATTACGTGTGTAGCCCCCGCCCTTAACCTTACTTGGTATAACGTAGCACTTCCTACAAAAGCTATTTCTGCTTCGTTAGTATCGTCTAAGTTAGTTATTCTAATATACTTTGCGTTGTCTTTGTCTAAAGCTCCTGTAGATGAGTGAGGACTTGCTGCAAAAGCTACAATAGTTGTAGTTTGCGAGTGTGTACAAGTTTCTACTCGTTCGTAAGTGTGGTTTATACCTGTTGTTGTAAGTGTGTTTGTAGAACCTCTGTTAGTTCCGTTAATTGTTACACTTTCTGAAATTGTAATTTGTAAGTCTGACATATTATTTTTTATCTATTTGTTTAAGTTTATTTATTGCCCAATTTATACCACTAGAACCGCCCCACGCATCCCACATAATACCCCCGCAACCTTCGCTGTATGGTACGTCTTTATGTTGTTGGTGTCTTTTAAATGAAGACATACGCGCTATAGTATCTCTAGATATAGGTTTTCTGTCTGCTAATTGTCTTGCTCTAGTCCAACCTACACGAGTACCACAACTACTACCGTTTTCTTCTTTGTACTCTATAGCTCGTTTAGCGTTGTTAGTTGCTGCTTGTGGATAGTCTGTATAACTTTCTAACTCTATACTTATTTCTTCTAGTTTCTCTATTACTTCGTTATAGTCCATAAGTTATTTTTGGTGGTATTAATTGTATTGTTAATTTTCCTATTTTTATTTTGAACATATTGTAGTATTGTCTATTGGTACAATACAACTATTCAATTCGTTTTCTACTGTTATTGCAAAAGACATAACCCAACCTGTTACTGCGTTGTCGTATTCTTCTGTAAATGGTTCAATTGTAAAGTCGTTGTCTATAAAGTATCTTTGTTCCTCTCCTGCTGCTGCGTCGTATGCGTATAGTATCTCACCTTGTTTATATACTGCTATTATGTCGTTCATTATTTCTAAACAGTCACTTAGTACTTCTTGTTCGTTACTACTGTCTGGTTCTACTAAGTTCATTACAAACAACTGAAAGTTAAACGATCTTGTATTTTGTCCTACCGTTACGTTTACGGGGTTTATATGAAACAAAGGAAATAGTGTATTCTTTTCTAAGTCAATAGTCCAGATGTCACCACTTGTAACAGTATTTATATTTAAGTGTTGTTGTCCTACACACTTTAAGGTATCTATTACGTTATTGTAACTTTTAAATCTTATGCTGTCTATACTCATTTTCTATTTTTTGGTTTACGTCTTTTTTATAACTCATAAATGTTAAACATTCGTACGCTGGTTTCTTTACTACTTGTTCTACGTTTAAAAAGTTTTCGTTTGCTAACATATAGATAGCGTTGTACCATCCCCACTTTTTAGCTAGTCCGTCACTAAATCCTTCTTCGTCAGTTTCTCTATTGAAGACTTCTTCGAATTTATTAAAAGTTGCGTTCCTAAATCGTAAAAAAAAACCGAAGCACCGTTAAAGTCTTCTACCTTTAAATGTTTCTTAAATAGATCTGCTCGTTCTTCGTTAGGTTCGTAGTCTTCTATTCTATACTTGTCGTCCTTCTTTGCTGTAACAGGTCTGTATAATATACTTAGAATATTATGTAGATTTTCTTCTAAGTTTTCTGTATATGTTTCTAAGTCTACAAATTCCCCTAAAGTCATATCTACTAACTTCGGATGGAAACCATACTCTACACCTTCTATTTCTATAAAGTGTTTAAGTTCGTCTGTAGGTACTGTTTCTAAAAACGTAGTTAAGTGTTTACCTAACTTACCTATACTTTTCATATCCAAACCGTACAACTGCCTTTTAGGTATATCTGTAATACAATTAAGTATTCTTATAACCTTTTCAATATCGTGTACGTCCTCATCTTTTTTAAGAACTGACATAAGTCTTTGATACCTTCCTAAGTTTAATTCGTCAAAACTTTCAGGTATATTAAAACTTAACTTCTTCTTACCGTTCAATAGTTTTACTTTCATAGTATATAATATAAATTTGTTGTTTTTAGTTTACTGTACGAAGTACTTACCTGCGTTAGGGTTGTCTAAGTGGTATATTACGTTATAACGTATAGCGTCTATAGCGTGGTTAAAACTATCTACGTATAATTTAGAACCTTTATCTGCGTATATATAGTTGTTTAATTCTTTAACTATATTTATACTGTCAGGTTCTACTATTAGTTCGTAGTCTTGCATTCGTGTTACTCCACTTTCTATTGTTCCTTTTTTTACAGGTCTTATATTAACTCCCGTATGTCTTAGGTCTTCTATTAGTCTAGGTTCTGCACTATCCGCTACTATTAGTTTATTACCTACTTTGTTTAATACAATCTTTGCTAACTCGTGTGACTTTAACCCGTTTCTGTATATATGTTCTTTAAGGTATATTTTCTTTTTCGTTTTGTCTATAGCTATTTCTATTAAAGTATCTGGATCAACAGAAAACCCGAAGTCCATACCGCAAGACGTTTGTAAGTCGTTAGGGTTAAACCTTCCTATACTCCAATTCTCAAATACTACACCTTCTGCTTTATCTAACCAACCCCCAAGTATTTTATGGTTATACTTCTTTATATTGTTTTCTTGTATTGTTTCTATACGTTGTAAAAAACTTTCGTTTAAGTTGTGTTTGTTATCTAAGTATGTTGAGTGTATATAACAGATGTCGTCTTTAATACCATTAAAACCTGCTTCTACACCTCTGTTTTCAAAGAACCTTTTATATATCCAGTGTTCCTTTGTTGTAGGGTTAAGTATTAATACTATTCTGTTTTGTACTCCCTTTTCTCTAATTGATAGATCTATAGTGTCAAAAGTGTTTTCGTCTATTAGTTCTTCTGCTTCGTCAAGTACCCAACAACTAATACCTTGTAAAGACTTTAGACTTGCTGTCTGGTTTCCTGAAGAAGTCTTAATACCTCTAAATATAATATCGCTGTTTGTTTTAGTATTGACTACTTCGGACTTGTTAATATTAAAGATACTCGTAAAACCTAATAACCCGATTTTCTCTAAAAACTCTGGTACAATACTTAGGTGTGCACTAATCATAGTATAACGAGTAAACAATACCCTAACACCTTTAGACATAGTTAGTAGTGTTAAGAATACTGTAACTGCAAAAGACTTACCAGAACCTCGACCACCTGTAACTATGTAATATCTACAATTAGATGTAAATAGATTATTGTATTTACTATTTAGGTTCAGTGTCTATAAAGTTTATTAGTGGCATATTCAAACTTTCGTCGTTTGTCGTTACGTCTACTCTTTGTTGAGGTTTACCGTAAAAGTACTCAAAGAATAATTTAACACTCCACTGTTCTTGGTTGTCTAAACCCTTTTTTAAAGCTGCTAGTGCTTTACTGTTCATAGGTGTTAAGTGTTCTATAAGTTTCTGTTCTTCTGCTTTACTCTTACGACCTGATCCTTTTCTAGCACCACCGTTGTTTTTCCTTTTGTCCATAATTGAAATAAATTGATTAACCAATATAATATATAATATAAATAAGTCTTATTTATTTGTTTCGGGTTCTTCTAAGACAAAGTTAAACTCTGACATACTCCATACCCTTATTTGTTCGCAATAGTCTTTAAATTCGTTTGTATTAAGTTCTTTACTTGTATCTGCTATAAACAGATCTTTTAGTATTTCGTGCATTTCGAACTTATGGTAACCCAAGTAGTTACCTAATGGTATTACTATACACTTAAAATAATATTTGTTTTGTGCGTGTGTTCTATTCACCTTTCATAAGTCCTTTAACGTAGTTACTACTTTTACAGTGTTCTTCGTTTCGTTTAATTTCTGGTATACCTTCGTATTCTTTTGTTCTTACTTGTTCCATATATTCGTTACAACATATAGCGTCTTTACATACTAACCCGTCTGTAGTTGCTGTAAACTTTACTTTGTATATGTCTGTCGTGTTATTACATTCGTTACAAATAAACTTCATAACCTTTCTTCTATTTGTGTTAATATATACATTCCTAAAACAAAACCTATACCAAATATAATTGCGTTTGTCATCTTTTATATTTTAAGTATTGTTCTTCTTTTGTTATATGTTTTTCTTCTATACCAAACTGCATTTCGAAACCGTAGTCTTCTGTAATAATTTCTGGTAAAACTACCTTACCGTTTTTTATTATACTTTCTTTGTAGTAGTACTTTTTAGTTTTCCTACCTGCTTTTCTCCAGTTCTTCATATTTTTCTATTTCAAATTGTAAGTGTGCTATAGCCTTATTTAAACATTCTATTGGTGTGTCGTGTTTGTGGTAAGATCTTAATATATAAGTAACCGCTGTTCCTAAATGATAACTTAAATTAAAGTTGTCGCATACCTTCCTAGCTTCGTAACCGTTTAACCCTTTGTAGTATTCTGGTACTCTTGCGTCTATTCCTAGTTCTTCTTTACTCAATAACATTTTAGGGTTTAATTTATTCTTTTGTTTAGCGTTGTCTAAGTTCCTGTCGAACTCGTAATAGTGTTTACTTTTTCCTTTTATTTTATTTCCCATAAAAAAAACATTTTAAAATTCTTACCTACTTTTTTTAATACTCTTTTATACTCTTTAACTTCCTTTTTCTTTTTGTAGCGTGGGTTCTTACTATTTAATTTTCGTTTCTTCATATCTTTGTTATTACGTCTTGCATAAATAAATACATACTTTTTAAACAACTACTACAATTAGTATTAACGCTGTATGTAGTATCGTGTATTGTATTATATAGTTCTATTAGTCTTTGTTTACTCTTTGTGTCTTTTATTCGTCCGTTGTCTATTAGTTTCCATACTTCCTTTATTTCGTCTTTAAGGTGTGTAGGTATTTCTTTAGGTGCTTCGTACTCTTGCGTCGCTAACCAATATTCGTTAGGACATTGCATAACACCCATACTTGCTTTAATTCTCATAAAACAACCGCATACTTTACAAGATCCTGTAGGTTTAAAATATTCTTCACAACTTCTACAAGTGTCTAGACGTTCTTTATAGACTTCTTTATTTACAAAGAACCTATTCATTTAACTTTTCTTTAAGTAATTGTCTTACGTTGTCTATTGTAGTAAATAAACTGTTTCTACTTATTCCTGTTTTCTTTGCTAAACTATCTAAAGTATTTGCTTCGTAATAGTATAGTTTAAATAGTTCCCTATCGTAACAGTACATATTGTCTAACTGTTTATCTATTTCTTCTAACTTCTTATATTGATAGTTGTTTATTTCGTTTGGTATATTGTAAAGGTTCTTCGGGTTTGTTAGTTCTCCGTTTTCTGTTATATCGTAAGTACAACTAATACTTGAACTATCTATATTTGTGTAGTATTTTTTATACTTATAATAATAAGGACTGTTTTTACTTTGTAGACTTCTACGTATTACTACTGCTCCGTATCTTATTAAACCTTTTTCACCGTCCTTGTCGTATATTCCTTTAAGTGTGTCTGGGTTCATCTGTAACATATATAAATAAAATTCCTGTACTACTTCGTCTACTTCGTTATTGTCGGTAGTAAGTCCGTAAGTCATTTTTACAAAGTGACTTCTTAGGTCTGCTAATATTTTATATATCTTGTTCAATTTCTATATGTTGTACTTTATCTATAAAGTTATATGCTTCTTCACTTAGTAAGTGTTTATATAATCTAACAGAATTTTTATTATTTTCGTTTTCTATTCCTGTTAAATATCCGTTTAACATTGCTGTGAAGTGTGTAGGTATTAGACTTATAAAGTCTTGATAGTTTGCAAGTACTAATACATCTTTTCTATAGTTGTTGTGGTGTTCTATAATTATATTTGCTACGTCTATAAAGTCTTTGTATTTTTCTTCGTTTTTTGTAACGTCTTTTATACTTGTAGTTATCATATCTAAATACACTTGTAAAGCTATTTCGTGTTGGTAGTTTATACTAATCGGTTTTAATAGCATTTACTTTTTCTTTGTAGTGTTTTATCATATCTTCATATTCAAAACGCATATACTTAACAGTAGTTCTACTTAGTTCTTGTAGTTCTTCACTCTTACCTTCACCTATCCTAACGTCTAATAGTTTCCCAAATGTATATTGTTCACCTTGTCCGAATAGGTTACACTTAGGACATTGTACCTGTACGTTTTCTTCGTTCCACCTTGTAGCGTGGTGTTTCCTACTCATAAAGTGCCCTGCGTGCATTTTCTTATAGTGTGCTGTTTTTCCACAAGTCCAACACTCAACTATTCCGTCTTTACTTGCGTTTCGTAGTCGTATGTATAGACTAAAAACCTTGTCTAAATCTTTTTTTAATTTACTTATAGTTTTCACAATTCAATAATATAAATATTTTAGTTTTATTTTACTATTTTTTTATATAGTTATAAACAGTCTATTGTGTATATTGCTTCGTCTGTGTTTATATATCCTACTATCTTTTGTATTTTCTCAGTCTGGTTAAATTCTGTGTTTCGATTTAGTTTCTTTAGTTCCCAGTTAAAATTGTAACCCCTCATATATAAAAGACTAACATTAAATAAGTAAATAGTGTTTTCCATTTTAACAACATATATAAATATTTTGTCGAACTCTTGCGCGTACATTGTGTTGTAACTGTACTTGTCGAACTCTATAAACGTATCTTTAAATAATTTACTTCTTACTTTTATTTCGTAAATATTCTTTTTGTCTTCTGCGTCGAACCTGTTATACTCATACTCACAAGGTTGTATGTTTTTCTTTACACTCCTTAATATGTCTATAACTTCATATTCTTTTACTTTCATAAAGTTTATTTATTTCTTCACCTGTTAAATTCCTTGTAAGTATTTCTAATAGTTTGTTTTGTAGTCTAACGTCTTCTGTTAAAGTATCTACTAATATACGTGCTTTACCTACAGGGTTAAGTTCTTTTTGTGTTTTTAATTTCATCTTTTAATTCGTTCTTCTATAATTTTATTTACTGTGTCTATACTTACGTTAAAGTGTTTTGCAATTTGTGGTATTGTTTCGTCATATTGTAACCGTTTAAATATGTACCCTTTTGTTATAGGGTGTAAGTCTTTGTAATTTTTAACTTTGTTTGTTTTTTTCATATTATAAAATGTTATTAAATATATGACTTATTACGTCTACAGTCCAACCATTACCAAGCATTTTATATCTTTGTGTGTTACTAACACCTTCTGTGTAGTTATCTAGCACATTCTGCAACCTTTCACATTCTATAGGTGTTAAACGTCTATATTGTTTGTCTGATACTTTAACCCACATATTACCATTTGAAGAATTTAGTCTAAGTGTTGTAGATTTATTAGTTTTTATTTCTTTTTTATTATACGGATCTACATACTTAGTATTTACAAATGCATATTTATTAACGCTATAGTCGCTTACATTAGGTATATTTATATTTTCTAGTATACTATCTAAATATATATTTTTATCGTTTAGTTTTTTAATTATAATATTAGACCAATATAACCTTATTCTATTTTGTGCAGATACTAAACTACTATTTATTTCAATAGGTACAACCCCTAGTTCGTTACTAATAATATTTTGGTATTCTTTTTTCATTTTTACATTTTCAAGTAAAAAATATTTAGGTTTAGTTTCTTGTAATAGTCTTACATATTCATAAAACAAACCACTTTTACCATTAAAACCGCCTCCTTTACCAATAGTACTAAAACTTTGACAAGGACTACCACCTATTAACAAATCTATTTTAGGTAAATCTGTACCTTTTATTTTTGTAACGTCGCCTAACTGTATGGTTTTAGGGTAATTTTTTTGTGTTATTTGTATTGCATATTTATCTATTTCACTAGAAAAATAGTTATCTACTTTCACATTAACTTTTTCTAATGCTATTTGCCCGCAACTCATACCGTCAAATAAACTTAATACATTCATTTTAATTTTTTTATTTTGTTTTCTATTTTGTTAAGTCCTGTACCTTTACGGCTTCTGTATCTTAGTCTTTTGTCTGTGTGTTCTTTACCTTCGTTATTCCATATTATAGCCCTGTGTGCTTTTATCCACTTGTAATATGTCTTTACCGTTAAATGAAATTCTTGACTGTTCCGAACACCTTGTCGAAAAGACGCTTGTATGTCTTCGAAGGTCAAGTTAGGAAAGTCTTCTAAAAGGTCTGTAGCTAAAGTTTGTGCAAGTATTGCTAAAGTCTTGTCGTCTTTAACTTGTCCTAGTTCTACAAAAGTTTTAGTTATAAGATCTAAACATTTTAACTTTAGTTGTGAATTTTCTATTTCTTTTATTTTCATATAAATTTAAATATTAATATACCTACAATAATATAAATTAAAATTGATAGTATTAAATTTGTGTAATATTCTTTTCTTTTCTTTTTGTTGTATTCTTCTAAGTTCATATTTAATAAATTAAGTCCATAATAAAATTAGCGTCTACGTCTGTTTCTTCGCAAATAATTTTTATTTGTTTTAATGTTAGTCGTTCGGGTTCGTTTAAATACCTGTCTATAGTCATAGGTGTTTTATCTAAGTCTATTGATAAACCGTAACGGCTGTAACCTTCTTCTTTTAACCATTTATGAAACAAACTTTTATCTAAAGTATTGTATTGTCCTTTGCGAAAAAATCTATGTACTTCTGGTTTCTTTGTTCTCATAGTCCTAAATGTTTTTTTGCGTTATTATAGTTGTCTAGCTGTTGGTCTATTTTAGATGTAGGATTTTGTTGTTTTCGTTTTTCCCAAGTTCTAACCGCCGCCTGCCAGTTCTTCATTTTGTTTTTACCTACATACCAATTTTTACTTTCGTAAAAGTCAAAAAATTGTTCTGCGTCTATTCCGTTGTTACGATCTAAACAATATTGTTTAATTTCTTCAACAGAGGGCTTCTTATTACTATACGTAGTATTATTATTAAGTATTGTAGTATTATCCTTTAACTTTTTGACAAGGGGGGTATTGACCTTTTTAACAACACCCCCTTTAATAATTCTTATATACCTATTGTCAATTTCTTTGCTACCTTCTTTGTATGTAAAAGATATTTCTATAAACCCTTCTTTAACCAATTCACTTACCCATTTACTTATTGTGGTTTTAGTTTTTCCGTAAAGGTTTGCAAAGTATTTATTACTAGCAAAACAAACCCCGTTCATATTTATTAACGCTGTAATTTCTGCATATAATAACTTAGCGTTCGGGGTTAAGTTCTGGTTGTATCTAACTTCTGAAGTTAGTATTGCGTAGTAGTTTGGTTTCATAATTGAACGTCTATTTTATATTCATAATCAAATAAAGCAATTCTAATCTTTTCCAATTGATTACTAAAGTCTTTATAAGAAGTTCTTATAGAAGTTTTTAACACTCCACTTTTAACAATTATATATACTTCACCGTTAGAAGTATTTACACCATTACTTAACAAGTGACTTCGTAAGTCTTGTTTAGTTAAAAAAGTCTTTTGTTCTTTTTTACTTTCCTTATAAGTATTAAATACTTTAGTAAACAAACTTCTGTATTGTAACCATCTTTTAAAATTGTATGCGTGTTTCTTCTGGTAGTGGTATATACTACTACGATCTCGGTTTAACACTTTAGAAATTGTAACGAAATGTATTCCTTTGTTTAAACATATATTCGCTACTACTGGTCTAGCTAAAGCGTACGGCTCCTTCCTTGACTTAGAAGACAAAGAACCCTGTTCTAATCCTACTATTTCTGTAGCAATATCGCAAAGTTCTTTAACTTCTTTTATGTCCGTTATTCCTTCTGTTATCATTAAAAAGGTAAGTCTGTGTTATCAATTTTAGCAACTACTTTTTCTGTCTTAGCTACTACTTCTGTTTCTTTACCGTTTACCCAGTGTGTAAAAGTGTCTGCTAATCTTAATACGTCTGCACTATTTACACTGTTACCAGACTTAATATAAGCACTACATAGTTCTACTGCTGCTTTTAAACTTGATTGTTTAATAATAGACTTCTGTACGTCTGGGTTAGACTTACTAGAATATCCACCACCGCCGCCGCTGTATTGTTCCCTTTGTATCTTAATACTTCCTTTGTCGTTTAGTGTGTAAGTTATTTCGTCACCAACTTTAACGCCTGCATCTTTTCCTTTTTTGTAGATTTTACCTGCGTCGTTGTTGTCTAGTTGTAGTTCAAATACAAATAATTCTTTAAATGTTCCTGAACCTTGTACGTTTGTTACTTTTGCTGTTTTCATAATTTTATTAATTTTTATATTTTGTCTACTCTTTTATAGATTTTCGACGTCCTCTTTACAATATTTACCTTCGTCTATACAGTATTCTGTTTCACCGCAATATTTACACGGTTGGTGGTCTTCACAGTATAAGTCGTCAAATTCTGCTTCTTTGTCGCAGTGTTCGCAACTTCTGTTTTCACCGTTCCACTCTGTAGGATCTTCGTACAACCCACCTATAATTAATGTATCTATCATAAGTTTATAAAGTAAAATAAAGTTATTAATATAGATAAAGATATTACACCTAAAATAGCATAAGATATTTCTTCTATAAATTCTATATCTATTTCGTTAATTCTTTTTACTTTATATTTATAGTCGTTGTTATGCGTTATAAATCTTTGCATATCCTGCTTACTCATATACTGACTAAAGCCAGATTGTTTGTTAGTTATTTTAAACATCTTATTTTGTTTTAATGTTATA
>Ga0181389_1000147_pt1 | contig 26977 bp, 29 predicted proteins | sample 12SPOviralmetaG_FD_130121 | JGI IMG/M metagenome (GOLD analysis project Ga0181389, IMG submission 130121) | Marine viral communities from the oligotrophic San Pedro Time Series (SPOT) site, San Pedro Channel, CA, USA - 12 SPOT_SRF_2010-06-29 | ecosystem: Environmental > Aquatic > Marine > Strait...
CTACATTTTGAAGAGTTTCATACAAATATGATTTTTTAAGTTCTTCAGCTTTTTTAAAGATATCTTTTCTTTCAGGAGAATCTTTACCAGAATCTTTTAGAAATTCAATATTTTGGTCTGAATCTATTTCTAATCTACTTCTTAGCCAAAATCCGAATATCGTTTTTGCTAAAGTTTCTTTACTATTTGGTTCTTTTCTAACTTCTTCATCTTTATTAAGTAAAGTTGCAATCATCTCAATCTCACTAGCCGATAAATCAGCATGTACCTCTTTAGGTATTCTGATTACTTTTATTGTAAGTGAACCACAACTATGAGCACCTTTTAGTGTATGTGCTCCATCAATCCGTAAATCAGTTTCTCTATATAGTTTCTCATTTAACCTATCTTCTAATATAACAATTGGATTACAATTTTTAGTACTACCACTAACTTCGTTGATTTTAGATTTTATATATTTAAGTAAACCAGGAACATATTCCCCTTCTCTAACTTGCCAAGTTGGTATTTTAACCAAATCAGATACATTTTCAGTTGTAATAGAATATACACCATTCTCTATATTAGATACAATCTTTTTAACTAATGAAAGTCTCATTTTTTCTTTGTGATATGAACCATACATTTGATTCCAAAAATCAGGAGAACGAACCGCATCATGCTTATCTATTTCATCAGCTTCTTTGTTTTTCATAGTAGAATACTCACCATATTCTAATATTTTATATTGAATACGTTTTTCATCACCTTGAAGAATTCTTAATCCTTCTAAATGTTTCATAGAAGTCCAATATAATTTATCATTAAGTTTGTGTACCCCTAAGTACATTTTACCAGATTCCAAATCTTTAATTAAATAAAGATATGCTTCATATGCTGTTGGTTGATTTCCTAAATCAACTTCTTTCATTGATGGTATTTTATAAAAATCAGATTCAGATAACCTAAACTGATTTTTGATACCATTACCATGCGTTACTACCATTTGTGCCATTATTTTATGCTTTTATGAGTTTATATTTGTACAAATATACGAAAAGTTTTTGATATATCCAAGGATTTTACCAAAAAGTTTTTTCTCTATCTGCATCAGGTTCGTATGTTGTATGATGAACCACATCTGTATTGTACTCTGATGCTTCTTTAGGATAAGGTTTAGTTTCATGCTTTAACCTTTTTACTAAATCTCTTTTTTCTTTCTTAGATTGAGCAAGAATCTGAATGTATCTATGCTTTGGTGGTTCTTCTCTCCTCCAAAATTCTTTGTAACCTTGCTTACCTATTTCTTTTCTGAGGTGTTCTAAGTTACCACTACCCCATAAGTTAAATACACTCCTACTATGAATCCAATCATGCGGGTCTATACTTAATGAGATTCCCCAATTAGGCATCAATGCTATATCAGTTGATAATCCTTGATATATCCAATTGGTTGCTTTGTAAATACCACCAACGTGTCCTTGTCCATTATCAGCATATGAAAGTAAAACTTTAATGTTCTTATCATTTTCTCTTAACCATTGAAATGTTTTACCTAAAGCACAACTCTCAATATTAGAACCATATCCATCATCAACATATAATCTTGTCAACTCTAAGATATTATCTTTTGTTAATCCTTCACATACTGAAGTGGATGCTTTTGCTCCTACTGGAAATCCATATACTGCTACTCCTATTAATTTAGAATCACCGAATTGTAATTCATCTTCAGTTTTGTGATAAATACCCAATGGATACCTACACATAGTCCAAGCATGGGTGTAATGTTTCTTAACAATAATATCTTTTGCTATAGATTTTGCTATTGGTGCTACATACACCTTAGATGCATCACAATAAAATTTACCCTCTTCTTTCAATTGGTTCTAATTTTTTAATTTCTAATTCGTTTACTTCATCACTTTTTGGATATGATTGTGATGGATGTTTTAATGTTTTAAGTAGTTTTTTACGTTCACCACCTTTTGCTAAGATATAAACGTATCTATGTTTTCTTGGTTCTTTACGAATCCAAAATGGTTTATCAACTTGTTCTTGTATTTTCTTTGGGTCATTTGTTCCATAATAAGGAAAGATAGTTCTACCATGCTGCCACTCACCATCTTCACTAAATTTAAAACTCCAACTATCATTGTATCTAAGTGAGTTACCTTGATAAATCCAATTAGTAGCTTGATAAATTGTTCCAGCATGTCCTTCTTTTGGGTCTGAGTATGATATCAATCCTTTTATTTGTGGTGCGTTTTTCTTTAACCATTTAAAACTCTGACCTAAGAACCAACTTTCTATATTTGAACCATAATCATCAAATACAAATACTCTAACTAATTCTAAAACTTCAGTTCTATCTAAAAGTGGTGATAGTGATTGACCACTCAATCTCCCAATTGGGTCACCATAACATATTACACCTATAAGTTTATCAGATGCATTAAAAAATTGATGGGAATCATCCTCAATATACAATCCTAATGAATAAGATACTTTAGTCCAAAGATGCGAATAGTGATTCTTTACTATTACATCTTTAGCTACTGATTTAGAAATCTTTCTTACGGATAGTTTGGATGTATCACAATATTCTTTCATAAACTACCAGACCAAAACTCATTAAGATGTTGCCATGTTCGGTTGTTTACAATTTTGTTTATGTTTGCTGAGGACACTTTATTATTGCGGGCAATCACACCTACATTGCGATGTCCCATCTTCCATAACTTTCTAATTTGTATAACCTGCTCATCCGTTAACTTTGCAGATGGATGAGTCTGACCTCTTCTTATTGGCATTTATAAATTTTCATTAATACTATTCGTATAAGCTAATTCTGATTGTACTCCAACTAATCTGTTTATCTCTACACCATTTTTTTCAATTATTACAGTTGGTACAGAGCGTACATGATACTTCTGTGCAACTTCAAATTGTTCGTCTATATTAATATACGAAAAATTAACGGTATTTCCAAATTTACTTGATACATTTTCTAATATTGGTTTTAGAGCTTTACAAGGACCACACCAATCAGCTTCGAACTTTTTTACTTCTAACATAATTTCTCCTGTTTTTAATTATCCATCACATGCAACGCAATCAGGGTCAATTGCTCTTTGTGCAATATCACCTCTAAGAACCGATTCAGTTCTCATATAGTACAATGTTTTAATACCTTGTTTCCAAGCTTCCATTGTTACCTGATTAATCCACTTCGGTGATGCAATCGAAGGGAATGCTAAATTTAACGAAACTCCTTGGTCAATATACTGCTGTCTAACACCAGCTTGTTTGACCAAATCCATTTGATTAATTTCTTTAAATGTTTTAAATACATCCTTAACGGGATATGTTTTATGTCTATCCCCATTAGTGATTTCTTCACAAAGTACCATTTTACTATTGAGAAAACACCATTTATCCAATTCTTTTATTCCTTGTACTGAACCACCATCTTCCATTATCTTATCCCAAGTATCTTTATTATTAACACCTGCTTTTCTAAGTACTTTTTCTAATTCAGTATTTTTTCTAATAAATGTACCCTTTGAAGTTTGTTCGGTGAATACATTAGCAGCCCAAGGTTCGATACCAGCTGATACATTACCAGCTAATTTAGAGTTACTAACTGTAGGTGCTATAGCTCTAAGGTGTGTATTTCTGAATCCACTTTCTCTACACCATAGAGGTTCACCTAACTCCTCAGACATATCCCTACTTGCTCTTTCTGATTCTATCTTTAACTGGGAAAAAATCTTACGAGTTTCATATTGAGCATCCATACCTTCAAATGGAATACCATTTTTCTGTAAGTAAGTATGCCAACCCAAAGCTCCTAATCCCAATGCTCTACCTTTTTCAGCAGATGCAACTGAGTTTTCAAACCCTCTCATATTCTTAGCTCTTTGAATAAATTCAGTTAGAACCCCATCTAAGAACCAAGTTGCTGTATAAACTAAGTCTGTATCTTTCCACTCATCATATTTTGCTAAGTTAAGAGAAGATAAACAACATACAAATGAATGGTTCTCATCTGTATGTAAAGTAATCTCAGAACAGATATTAGTCATAAATACCTTTAATCCATTCTTTTTATACATTTCAGGATTTTGTTTGTTTACATTACCTTTATACATAATGTAGGGTTCACCTGTTGCTTTTCTTTTTTGTAGTAATTTTCCCCACTTTCTTCTTGCCTCAGGTTCACCATCTTGAAGTTTTCTCATAAACTTATCACCTACAACTGCACATTGGTGTAGATTAAGTGATTGTCTATTTACATCTCCTTTAGGTTCTCTGATTTCTAACCAATCCAAAAAGTCATCATGTTCAATATTAAGGTTAACTGAAGCAGCACCTCTTCTTACTGAACCTTGATTTGTAGCAAGGATTGTAGAATCATATATTTTAGCGAATGGTACAACACCATCCGATGTTCCGTTGCCAGTAATGTTAGAACCAGCTGGTCTAATTTGATTGATACCAATACCAACCCCACCACCATGTTTAGCAAGTAACATTAGTTCTAAGTTTTTATTACCTATTTCATATATTGAATCACCAACATCAATTCCAAAACAAGAGATAGGTAATCCTCTATCTGTACCTGTATTTGAAAGTACTGGTGTTGCTAAACACAACCAACCTTTCCATATGTAATCAAAGAATTTTGATGCCATTTGTGGTTTGTTTAATCTTTGAGCTACCTTAGTAGATACTCTCCAATATGCATCTTTTGGTTTTTCACCTTCAAGTAAGTAACCTTTTGAGATGGTTTTTACATAGATTTCAGTATTTGCCCATTCTGGGAAATCAACACCTAATTCCCAACCAAGCTCATCGCCGTAGTTTTTAGCCATTTTATATTATTTAATTGTTTAAAATAAATCACCCCAATCTTCACCTTCATTTGCCTTACTGTAATCAGTAGGTCTGATAGCGAAGAAATCTGTATGGGTTAGTCCACCCGTTAGATGGTAAAACCATTCTAACTTTTCTGCTTTCTTTTTATTGAAATCAAAATAGAAATCTCCACCTTCTGTTGGATTGTATCCCAACTCAGCTAATTTCGTATTTGTTCTTGCTTTTATGAATTCCTTTAAATCATCTTTATCAAGATTTTCTAAGTTACCCATTTCAAACATCTTATCAATAAATTTTGTTTCGAGTTCTACAATTAGTTTTGCAGCTTGTTCGATTGATTCTTTACATTCTTCTAATAGTTCAGGATATTCATCACACATATGTCTGAATAACTGACATCCCATTTTAGAATGTAAAGATTCATCTCTTACACTCCACTTCATTTGTTGTCCAATACCTTTTAGTAAGTCTCTCATTTGAAATGAGTAAAGTACCGCAAATGAAGAATATAAAGATACCCCCTCAGCGAATGCTGAAAAGATTGCTAAACTTCTACCAACTTCTTGTCTTGCTTTTGGATTCTTTGCTAAATCCTCATGTGTCCAATTAGCTGTAGTTGAAGTAAGGAGTTCAAATTTCTCAGCTACTGCAGGTTCATGCAGAAATGCTGAGAAATCATCTAATCCTAATGTTTCGTTTAAGTATGAGTAAGCAGTAGCGTGAATAGTTTCTTGTGAACCGAACATCATCGCCATTTGTTTTATCTCATGCTTAGGAAACCAATCGGTAACCATATTAGTCCAATAATCGGATACCGCACATTCAGTTTGAGCAAACCCCAAAAGAATATTTCCAACCAAATGCTTTTCTTCATTTGTCAATTTTTCGTTCCAGTCTTTAACATCACCTGACATGGGGATTTCGGTATGTAACCAAAATGCCTGTGCTTGTTTCAACCAGCCTTCTGTATGATATATTGGATATTCGAATGGTTTGAACGGAATTCGTTCTTTAAATAGTTTGCTCATTTTCTATAACTTTTTTAATTATTTATTTTCTTCTACTGATGCTTTTCTGTAATCTGTTACAAGTTTCTTAACTTCACCAATTGCTTTTCTAGCTCTTGATTTAGCTGCTTTTGTTGTTCCATTGTGTTCTGCTTCGAATTGAGTATATAACTCTTTAATTTGTTCGAATAGTTCTTGTGAATTTGCCATAAAATTTTTCTTTTTTTATTAATTTAAATTATACCGAAAATATGTATTCGGTGAATATAACTATAGTATATATTAGAAAAAAAATCCGAATACATACACTTTTTTTAAGAGTATTTTAAAATCCCATACTCTCTTGATTTGTGGTAGACTTCGAAAAGCCCATATTTTCCACATATTTTTTGTGCAACAATTGTTTTCTTTGATTTTCACCACTAGCTGATTCCTTAGTTGATAACATACCTTCAGATGATTGTCCATCATAAACTTCTATAAAACCTGTATTAGTATCCATCTTACAAGGGAATGTAATTCCATCTGGTCCGAATCTATTTTTCATAATATGAGCTCTAGCAGTATTGTTCAATTTATCTTTTGCTTTTCTACTCCAACTCATAATGAAATCTGCGTTCATTACCTTAGCGTATGAATCAGAAATCTTATCTGCTTCAATCACTTCAGAATCTATTGCTGAACGATTTGTTTGTGATGCTGTCCAAACAGGTATACCATATTCACCACTTAAACCTCTCAAGTCAATGTAAACACCACCTTGCTCTGCATATGTCGAATCTGTTTTATTTGAATGTGATAATAATAAATCAGCATAATCACATATAATTAAATCTGGTTTGTTATCATTAGCTATCATCTTATCAATGTGTTGCGCAATCTTTTTTGAGGATACCCCTTTAGGTGGAAAGTACTTAATCATTAAGTTACCTTTTAATCCTCTAATTTTTTCTTCTACTATATCTCTCTTCTCTTTTATATCAGATGATGGTATCTTTGAGAATACTGTATCGTATCTTGCTCCTACATAGTGTTCAGATAGCTCCATTGAGTAGTGAACCACACTTAACCCCTGTCTTACCGCAGATGCTCCTAAAGCAGTTAGAATCCAAGTTTTACCAACACCCGATGGTGCTACTACAACTCCTAATTCACCTGGTCCTAATCCCCCATCCATTAAATCATTTATAGGTGACCAATCTGAAGGAACTGTTGAACGTTTAACATCTTCCATACGAGATATGAAATCATCCTTATAATCATGTCCTAAATCGGTTTCAGTACCAACCTTCATAGCTTTATCTACTAAATCTTTGATTCTATCAAAGTTTCCTGCTTTTAGTAAATCAACTGATTGTAAAATTACTCCTTTTAAATTTTGATTTCTACAAAAAGATGTGAATTCTTTTTTGATATAATCTAAATCTACATTACCAATCTGAGTATAAACGTGTCTAAGTTGTTCAACAACTGTAGTTTTAAGAATATCATTATCTAACGTAGCTAACTTATGTTTGAAAACATCCATTGATGGTGCTTTCCTATATTCATCGTGATAATCAATAATTTCATCAACTATCCATTTGTTTGCATCCGATTCAAAAAACTTAGGTGATATTACTTCTTGAAGTTTATCTAAAAACTTTTCATCTGTTAATAAAGCTGATATTACCTTAGATTGGAATGAATTACCAAATTTGGATAAATTGTCCTGTTCTCCCATTTATAACTTTTATTTTACCAAATATACGAAATATATTTGATATATACAAGGATTTATACCTTTAATTTTAATTTTGTTATTTGCTTTTTATCTGTACCATATTTCTCACAAATATATTTTATCTGCTCTCTTCCTTCTCGAGTTGCATAAAGTATCTCTAAGTATTCGGTAGCTTGTCTTTTGGAACACTCATATTCCACAGTTAGTAAATCCAATAACCAATCTTCATATTTCTGGTCTTTCTTACCTTTAACATATCTTAAATAATGTCTACCCTTTGGTAGAATACCAATGTATGCTAAGTATAATGCTTTTGGTTCTAACGCTTGTGTATATGGTTGTAGTTCAGCTATTAAATCAATCCAATCTGAATTCATTGATAGAAATCTATGAATCATATAATTAGACCAACTCTTTAAATCAGAATCTTCCAACGTATCAAAATAATTTGGATTCTGTTCGTTTGTTATTGCCTTTATATGGTCGAATAATGATTTAGCCATTTTATTTTTTAGTTTGAAATTCTTTTGGTAATAATTGTTCGTTTACTTCTCCACAATCCCCACATAACCAAATTTCAACAGGAATAATAGCATCTTGCGGTGTGCCTGTTATAATCTTTGATATGGTTAAGAATTTCTGACCAGGTATGAATATTGTACCTCCACAATTGGTACATTTCATTTCCTTTGCTTTAGATAAATCTATTTTTGGTTGTTGTGGTCCGCCTGGTCCTTTTGGTGGTGTATTTTTTCCACCACCATTCATTCCTATAATTTTAGCCATTTTTATTTTCTTTTAGTGTTTCTTGATATGATTCAAATAAGCTATCTGCTAAATCGAATCGTTTCTGGTCTAGCACATCTCTGTATTCATCATCTTCATACATCTTATCCCAATCTATTGAGTCTGCATCTATATCTGTATCCTCAATATCATCATAATCCTTAGCGTATATAAATGCACCAGTTGGATTAAATGATTCATCTTCGTATGTTCCTCTCAGAATAACATTTTCATTTTTTGCAACTAACCAATTTCTCAGTTTTTCAAGTAAAGATTGTGGTACAGACCATGCACTTTCTATATTGAATTCTATATCATCTCCGTTATCATAACAATCATTTATATACCACCACTTAGCTCCATACTCATCAATTCGAAAAGAATACTTATCATATGATTCCGATGGTTCACTTCCTTCAAAATATCTTTCTGAAAATTGTGTTGCATCTAATTGATAAGAACCACTTTCGGGTGATAATAATTTTAGTAGTTCTTCTTTAGAACCACTATTTAGATTCTCTACTTGAACCCATGTATACATTGAATTAGCCATTTACTACTTCCTCCTTTGGTTTATTAACTACCATACATTCGGTAGTTAAAATCATTCCTGCAATAGATGCTGCGTTTTCAATAGCACATCTCGTTACTTTCTTAGGGTCAACAATACCAGATTCAAACATATCTACGAATTGTTCATTCTTAGCATCGTATCCACCACCATTTTCTTTAATGTAGGTTACGATATCATCTTTTACACCAACTCCACAGTTATTTAGAATCTGAGAAAGCGGTGATGCTAATGTACTATTAATAATATCAACTCCTTTTAGATATGATTCTGATTCTTCACCTGATGGAGTACCAAAACTATCTTGGATTTTAAGTAATGCAATACCACCACCTTCAACAATACCTTCTTCAATTGCTGCTCTAGTTGCATGAAGTGCATCATCTACTCTATCTTTCTTTTCTTTGAGTTCAACCTCAGAACCAGCACCGATATTTAATCGTGCAACTCCACCACTTAGTTTAGCTAATCTTTCTTGAAGTTTTTCTTTATCGTAATCTGAAGTTGAACTTTCAATAGCTGATTTGATATGAGTAATCCTTTCTATGATTCCATCAGAATCACCTCCACCATTTACAATTGTAGTTGTATCTTTACCAATAGTAATCTTTTCACAACTACCCAATTCACCTAATGTAATATTATCCAACGTAACACCAACTTCAGAAGAAACAAACTGACCTCCAGTTAGTACTGCAATATCATTCATCATTTCTTTTTTCCTATCACCAAAACCAGGTGCCTTAACTCCACATACTTGAAGATTACCTCTCATCTTATTAACAACCAAAGTTCCTAAAACTTCTCCTGCCAAATCATCAGCAATAATAATAAGTGGTCTACTTTCTTGCGATACTCCTTCCAATATAGGAAGAATATCATTCATAGATGATAAAGTACCATCATACAATAAGATATATGGATTATCATAAGTAGCCATCATTTTTTCAGGATTGGTTACAAAATGAGGTGATACATATCCTTTATCAAATTGCATTCCCTCTACTAACTCCATATAAGTTTCAATACCATTACCCTCTTCAACAGTAATAACACCATCTTTACCAACCTTTTCAAATGCACCAGCGATTAATTCACCAATAACATTATCATTGTTTGCAGATATTGTAGCAATCTGTTTAATCTTATCTTTATCAGAACCAATTATAATCGATTGATTACCCAATTCTTTAACTACTATTTTAACCGCATCTTCGATACCTTTTTTAAGTTCCATTGGGTTTGAACCATTTTCTACTGCTTCAAATCCCAATCTAGCGATTTCTTGCGCAAGAACTGTAGCTGTAGTTGTACCATCACCTGCTTCATCAGCAGTTTTGGATGCAACTTCTTTAACTAACTGAGCTCCCATATTTTCGAATACATCTTCTAATTCGATTTCTCTAGCAACTGATACACCATCTTTGGTAATATGTGGTGAACCATGTTGTTTTTGTAGTAGAACGTTTCTACCCTTTGGTCCTAATGTAACCTTAACTGCGTTTGCTAATGTATCTAATCCACTTTTTAGGGATTCTCTTGCGGATACATCAAATTTCAATTGTTTTGCCATAATTTATTTAATGTTTGATAATATATTTAATATTGTTGCCATAAATGGAATTTCTTTATCAACAGCCAACGCATCTCTATGTTGACCTTCTGCTAATACTAAAATAACTCCACTTACACTCCCATTTGCAAATTCATCTACTTTATCATAAAGAAGTGAATACATTTCTGTAAAGTCCTGTACTTTTGAATCTGCTATAGTTTTTCTTATTTTGGTATATTTGTTTCTGGTATCATCTGAAGATTTTAGGATTTCTACAACTTTAGTTTTAAAATCAGAATCCATTAAATCATTTTTAGATACTTTTAATTCACCTTTAAATGAATTAAGTTGACAGGTATTTATTACCTTTCTAATATCAGGATATGCTGAATCTATAATAGGTACTAAATCTTCAACCTTATAATTTACATCTTCGGTTTTTAAGATTTTATCCATTTGTACAGCTACATCCTTTTTAGTTGGAGGAATAATTTGGAATGTTTGACATCTACTTTGAATAGGTTCAATAATCTTTTCAACATAATTACAAGTTAATATAAACCTACAATGTTTAGAAAATGTTTCCATTAAATTCCTAAGTATTGCTTGTGCGTTTGGTGTCATATAATCAAACTCATCAAGTATTACTATCTTATACTTTTTAAAACCTTGCGATGATGCAAAGTTTTTTACTTTATTACGAACTGTATCTACATTGTTTTCATCAGATGCGTTTATAATCATATAATCACATTCTATTGATTTTACAACCAATTTAGCTAATGTAGTTTTACCCGTACCAGCTCTACCAAATAATAGTAAATGAGGTACATCACCAGTTTCTATATATTGTGCAATCTTTTCTTTTAGGTGTGCATTACCCACATAATCATCAAGCTTTACAGGTCTATATTTTTCAACCCATAATGAATTATCTACTGATTCTTCAGTTTCTTCAAAAAATGCCATATTAATCTATTGTTGTATTTCTAGTCCAGTAATCAGATATGGAAGATATACTATATTCGTAAAGTGATTTCTTAACTTTTACTTCTGATAGTTTATCTTTCAATAAATCCAATTGAGCTGGCGTTATGTTATAATGATGGATTCCTTCTAAGAACCCTCGTAACCATTGTACAAATTCTTTTTCGTTCATTACCTACCTACTTCTTTTAAATAATTTTCTTTCATTTTATCCCAACTCATACCAATTGCATCTATGTAAAACAGATGTTCTGGTTTAAGTTTGTTATTATCATGCAATTTAGAATATCTCTTAATTGCTTGTCTTTTCCACCAATTATTGATGTAATCAATACCTTCAGTAAACTTCTTTTTCATCTTCAAATCTTTCTCTTCGATTTCAGAACGAAGGAACTCAGGTCCGTTTTCATACATCATAGCAAGATATACTCCTCTCTTAAAACCATGATGATAACTTGTAGCTTTGATACCACACTCTTTAAAAATCTGAGTTAGTATCTTTTGTTTGATACCACTTACAGGTCCACTAGCACCTTTACCAGCTCCCATATTTTTACCATTACGAATTCTTTCATTAGTAATAGCTTTCTGATACCACTCTGCTCTATTCTCTTTTATCCATTGATGCCAAGGGTCATAAAACTCATCATCTGGTTTTAAGGAAATCTTACCAGCCGATTCACCTAATGTTTTGTAATGTGGGATTCCATTATATTGGGAATGTATTCCGTAAAGAGAAGTTGTACCAACAGCGATTAAAGTTTGTCCATATTTCTTTTTCCAAAATTCTCTAACTTCTGGTAATGTACACATCATAGCTGTAAGTTTACCTCCTAAGAAATTATATCCCAATGGCTGAGTACATACTATAGTAGATGCCATAGTTGTATAATTAAGTTTACCTTCTTTAAACTTATTCTCTTTATTCCAACCTATGTATTTATCTCTTACACCCATTGATGTAACATCAGATGCAAGTGATACTAAACCTAAACCTTTACCACTTTTTTTATCTTTAATAAAGATTTTAACATTCCTACCAGGATTAGCTGTCCAACTCATTGTATGAATCATTCTACGAAGGTGAGTCCACTTTGTGGCACTCTCTTTATCATCTACAATCTCAATACAAGGTTCTAACTCTTCAATTTCTTTAATAGTTAGTTCTTTGTTATTGATATCAGTTGGTTTCCACTGCCAATCATAATAAGATGCTATGGTAGATTTATCTCTTAACATAGAATCCTCCTGCAGCTCAACCCATTTCTTATATAATGTCTGTTCTTCAACACTCATTTCCATAAGATAATCCATATTATCAATGAGCTTTTGTTTCTCATCCTCAAATATAAATTCAGGTTTAGCTGGTTCGGTATCCCAAAAACTCATTATTTAATCTCTACTAAATAATAATTAGAAACATAATCTCCATCTTCAAAAGAAAGATGTGCTAATCCCTTTGAAGAAATCTTTAATGATGATTTATTAGAACCCTTATTAGCGATTAAAATAGCTTTAAGATATTTTGCTGAAAATGCAATCGGTTCGATATCACCTTCACAAGTACAATTAACGTTAATACTAATTCTATTAGAATTGATTGAAGAGTATCCTAAGATGATTTCTCCTTTGTTATCTTTACAAGTGAATGTAAATGTATCAGCATCAGCTAATGCACCTTTTGATTTGATAAACTTAGTAACAAATTCATCATCCAATGTTAAATCGGAATCAAATGGTGGTAATGCTTTTAAATCAGGTACCGCTGGGATTACTGATGGTGCAGCTAACATATACTGAACCTTAGTTCCCTTATCACTAAATTTAAGAGCGCCTGTAGTTTCTTCTACTTTGATTGAAGAATCTAATACACTTAACAACCCCTTTAATTGAGATGTAGTATAAATACCAAAATCTCCAGTTGGGAATTCTTTTTCTGTAACAGTAACATCACCTAATAAAGTTTTGTCATCTGATATCATTTTTACCGATACATTCGCATCAGTTGAGTTTAACATTACCGATTCTACCTCACCACCGAGATTATATCGATTAATAAAACCATCCAGTTTTAATTTTTCCATTTTTTATCTTTTATTAATTTAATATTTGTAACAAATATACGAAAAATATTTGAATTATCCAAATTATTTCGTAATTATATTTGAAAAAGTATCACGCAACCAATCGTTTATATTTCCAAAGTTGCCTATTACTTTGTATTTATTTAAGATTTTCATAAATCCTAATTTTGAAATCGGAGAAATAGGTTCGTTAAATCTATCCAATACGTTCATTTTAATATTACCACTTATATCAACATCATCTAATTGCATTAGTTCTCTGTTTAATAGTATTTGGTCTTTAGCTTCAACTATATCTTTATAGATTTTTATCTTACCCTTTTTCTCTTCATTTTTTTGTTCTGATAATTTTAATAAATCATCTACAGTTAATTTAACATCTTCCGTAATTTCAGGAAATCGTTTAACTACTGTTTTAATACCACATCCGTAAACACCTGGTATATTATCTGATTTATCACCATCCAAAACTCTGTAAAGTAAAAGGTTCTTTGATTCGATACCAAATTCTTCTTTTACCATTTTCGTATTATAAATCTTCTTCTTAGTTGGTGACCATACGATTGTATCATCATCTACTAATTGTAAGAAATCTTTATCAGTTGACATTATAACGGATTGTTCACCTTCCTTTAAAAGTTTTGTAGATATATAAGCCATAATATCATCAGCTTCAACTCCATCGTAAATCATTGTAGTTAAAGGTAATGCATCTAACATTTCATTTAACCAAACAAATTGCCTTTTCATTGATTCACGCTCATCTTCGTCGTTCATCAAATCTTTATATTGGCGATTTACTCTAAGTTTATTCTTATCTCTTTGAGCTTTATATCCACTAAATTTCTTTTTTCGGGAAAGTGAACCACCTTGTCCATCAAATACAACAACAACACGAGTCGGTTGTACATTTCTAATTGCGTAACCTATTGATTTTAGAACACCAGTAACTCCACCAACATGCTCACCATCATCATTCATTGTAGGAATGGATGACCAGCATCTGATAAATGTATTTAAACCATCTATAATTAATACTCTATCATTGAGTTTTTTATCGATATTTTGGTTGTGTTCTTTTTCAACCGAGTTCCATATGTTTTTGTATAATTGTTTCATTTATCCGTTTATAACATCACCAGTTGAGGAATTAAAGTATTTGTTTAAAGTTGCGATTCTATCATCCGCATCTACCAGCATAATGAGAGCTTCATCTGCATTTTTGTAGAAATCTTCTGTAGAATGGTCTCCAATACCAACTGCTTTATTTCCTAATAATTCCAATGAAAGGAGCGCTTTAGCTTTATCAGCTTCAGCTCCCTTCATTAACATTTCAAATAGTGTTTTTTCCATAACTTAATTTTATGCTTCTTCTTCGGCACCTTCAGAATTCCTTTCCATTGCTTCAACATCAAGGGTATCTGATTTATATTGTAGAATTGTTGATTCACATATCTTTTTATAGATTTGTTCTCTAACATCTTCTCTATTATCCATTAATTCTATGAAATCTTTTGATTGGAATTTTAATTCCTCCCCAGTTTCAGTATCAATGTAAGTGTACCAAGCTCCAGCCTGTTTTAATAGTTTATTTTCTTTCATTACTCCTAACCACGAACCGTAGTTATCTATTCCTCTATCAAAGTAGATTTCAAAATCAGCCGCCCTTAGAGGTGGTCCCATTCTGTTTTTTACTACTTGACAACGAACTTTCATTCCAACCGTCTTATCCTTACCATTTACCTTCATTTTGATTTGCCCCATATTCTTTAACCTTAATCTTACTGAAGCATGGAAAGCAATAGCTTTTCCACCTGAAGTAGTCCAAGGGTCTCCGAACATAGCGTTCATCTTTTGTCTAAGTTGATTAGTGAATACCAATGAGATTTTCTGTCTACCAATCATATTGGTAATCTTTCTCATTGCCTTAGATATAATAATTGCCTTATCTGTAGCATATCCATCTTTTTTGTAATCAGCTGCCAACTCATTAGTTGTTGATGCTGCTGCTACCGAATCTACTACGATAGTAACTAATTTATCTTTGGAAGTTTCTCTAACTTTCTCAATGATAGTTTCTGTGAAATCAAAGATTTGTTCAACCGAATCAGCTGATACATAAAGAAGTTTGGAAACATCAACACCGATTGCTTCTAAAAATTCTCTACTCACTGCCGTTTCTGTATCAATAAGAACAGCTACACCACCTTGCTTTTGTGTTTCAGCAAGTAGGTGAGCCGATACTAATGATTTACCCGATTGTTCTAAACCAGTAATTTCTGCGATTCTACCAACAGGAAAACCACCATAAGGGCGATTGGAAATTGCTACATCTAACATAGCACATCCTGTAGATACCCAACCTTGCACATTTGTAGGTGCTTCGTCCTCATCTAAGAAGAATGCCACTTTGTTATTTTTCGCTTGTTTGTTAAGCTCACCCGCTAGGATGTCCGCTAAATCTAATTCTTTTTTCGCCATTTATTGGGGTTTATCCGTTAAACAAATCATCGAATGCAGCTGCTACATCATCAGTTTTCTTTGATGGTGCAGGTTTTTTCTCATCTACATCGAATGGTAAATCATCTTTTACTGGTGCAGCTTCTTTCTTAGTTGAAAGAGTTTCTGCTGATACTGAAGGTTCACTAGCATTTTCATTTGCTGCGCCTGGATTTAACCAACCTTCTAATACTGATTTTAATTCATCATAAGATAATTCAGAATATAAATCTGTAATTTCAGTTTGTGATTCCAAGAACTTTTGAACGTTATCAGCATTTTCAGTCAAAGGTGTTTGCTTTGGTTTAACTCTGATAGTTGTTACAGGATACGAAGTACCTGCTTCTTCAGCGGATTGATATTCAATTGTAATATCTCTACCACTGGTTGGGTCGGTGATATCACCATAATCTGGGTCTGCTATATATCCTAAAATTTCCTGATATACAGTTTTACCAAATCCCCAAAATTTCACTCCTTCACCTTCTTGCCCTCTAACCAAAACAGGTACGAAAGTTCTTAACTTCGGCTCCATTTGTTTAGCAGCTTTCCAATCTTCCTTATCACCCATTCTTTTTAGTTTATCCGCAAACTCTACAATAGGGTCTGGTCTACCAAATGATTGTGGTGATAAATAAGTTTTGTTATTAATGTTGTAGTGAAAATACAATTCGATGAATGGATTATCCTTATCGAATTTGTAAGGAACGATTCTTACTTGCGTTTTACCTGGTGTAGGTTTCCATAATGAATCACTCTTCTTTTGTGTGTTTTGTAGTTTGTTCAGTCTACCTCTGATTGCGTCAATGTTAATTGCCATAATTACTCCTTTTAAGTTTAAAAATTTATTAATTTAATGGTTTTATTTACGTGTCTATCCTACACGCGGTGTTTACATATATAAGTATAACGTTCCACCAAAAACGGCATACTTTTTAGGGTTAAATTACATTTTTTTTGCTATTTTTTCCGGTCCATTTTCCATTCACCATATGACTGTAAATTATGTTAAAGTATTCTCTATCAAAGTAATCTTTTGCTTCACCTTTAAGTTTTACTTTAACCACATCTGTATTTGGGAATTTTATTTTAGTACCATAATTAAACATAGTCATAATACAATTTTCGTTTGCTAATTTAATACTTTGTTTTGGAAATATTTCTTTGTTAACATCCCTATGAGTATCGTGAAATATACCATCGAATGTTTTACCAATTACAGGTAAGATATGATACCAATCACCATGTAGTATTGTAACATTTGGTTTATCTTTAGCCCATTCACAAGCTTTTTCGTATATTTCGGGATGTTTTTCTATAATTGTATGGGATTTAATATTATAAGTTTGAATTTCTGTAGCTGAAATACCCATTCCAAATCCTATCTCTAAGATATCTCCACCATTTTGGGTAACAACTTTTGCGAACTCTTTCATCACATCAGTTTCAGCCACATGCATAACTAACCTATGTTTTCTGAATTTAGTATTATCAAAATCAGAGGTAGTTATCTTATCCTCACTTATATTTAAACTAATTACTTTGCCCACTTTCCTCTCTGAACTATTTGTGATATGATTCCATACACACTTAAATCTTCATATGTATCTTGAATATTCTCTCCAACTTCATCGGGTTGTCCTTTTACTACTAATTGTAATAATCTTTGGATTTTATCATTTTTTCTAAACCACAACCCAGTTAGTGCTATTTTTTTATCATCTTCGGTTTCTAAGTTTGAACCTACTGATATATTACCTGGTCCGTAATTCCTTTGCTTTTTACAAAAGGTAACATACATCTCATCTAATATTTTTTTAAATTCTTTTGTGGTTTGGGGATATTTCTCTTCGCAGAATTGCTGCGCTGATTGTTGTTTCATATAACTTATTTAATTTGTTAACACAAATATACGAAAAAGATTTCATATATCCAAGGAAAATTTGAATTATTTTAAGAAAATTTTATAATATCAAAAACTCTTGTGTTTATCTTCTTTGTTCCATCAACATTAGTTACTATGATGGAGTTTTTAAACTTATCCCAATCAACAGTAAAACTTTTATCTAAAGTTCCACCATTCTCTTCTTTGATTAGTTCGTTTAATGCGTTAATTGTGTACAATGTATTAGATTGTTTTTTTCTATGTACCAATATTGTATCGGTCAATGGTTTCTCTGGCTTATATGCCGTATCTATATTATAGGTTACAAACAATTCATCCAAATCAGATTTATTCTGTAGAACATATATGTAGTTGTAAACTATATGATATGTTTCTCTAATCTGTTGAAGCTGGTCTTGTAATTTCTCCTTAGTTGTAAAAGTACACAATAGTTGAGTTTTCATTCAGTCTCTTTCAATGTTTTATACTACTATAAGTATTAAATACTTGGAGATTTATGATTTAGATTTGAAACAACTCTGCATTTCAGTTGAATAAGTCATTGTGTTACTTGTCTTTCCTACAGCACCTTCTTTACTTCTATAAGTTTTATATCCTAACTCTTTTTTACCCCCACTACCATCAACAACATATGTAAATACCTTTTTACCTGTTACATTACCAGTAGGGTTTCCATCTTTATCCTTTTCATTACTATCATATGTTAGAGCTTCTTCTTCTACTAATTCAAACTTTTGCTTAAATTCAGTTGTACTTTCTACACCCAAACATCCTCTTAAAACTTCACCATTAACAATAGTTCCACCCATATTTACATCAAGAGAAGCACCAGCTATTGAATTTGGATTTCCTTTTGTATATGCTTTAGGTGGGTAATCCATCATAGTTAAATGAAATCCTCTAATATTTTCTTCTGCTTCCATTAATGTACCCAATCCAACCTTAACCCCATCTACATCAGCTTGATAGTCATTCATTACCTGAATTTTTTCTCTTTGCATTTCTACAACTTCTCTTCGTTGTTCAGATAATAGTTTCTTTACATCTAATCCAACTGTAGTAGGATTTTCTTCTTGATATTGTAGTGCAACTTTGTTAATTGATTTAACTATTGGGGCATTTAACTTATTACCATCATTAGCAAATTTATATATCATTTCTGCTTTTTGAATATTTGTTAAATCTTCGGGCTTTACACCTTTTGGTAAATAATTATCCCATTTTTTATTTATTTGAGTAAAGTCACCCTTTTTCCAAGCAGTTTCACCATATAAAGCATAATCCATATTTTTCACCAAAGTTCCCTTATCGTTACTTATGATTTTTGCTATCTTATCTGTATCTAATTCTAATAAGTTACTTGCTATAGTAACTGATTGGTTATTATACTTTTCTTCAATTTCGGTCATTTTAGTAGAATATTCTTTATTGATATCTTTAGCTTTAGCTTTATCATCTTCATTTAGTAAAGATTTTTCAATGTAAGAATTATAGTTATTCTCTTCATTCGCTAATGTAGAATTATCTTGAATATCTTGAGTTGTAGTTTTATCACTATGGAATTGTACTAATAAATTTCCATTTTCATCAGTTACGAAAGTTGCAGTATCAGATGGATTCATTCCACCACCACCTGCTTTTATAAATTCATTTAAATCATCTTTCTCAACCTCAGTTCCATTTGGTAAGTAAACTTTTCCTTTTGCGTTATTTACCATATCAACTTGAGCAGATATACTAGCATCAGCTCCGTAGAATGGAAATGTTTTTGTTTCTTTACCAAACCCAACACTTGATTGAAGATTTTTAATTCTTTGTTGAGTTATTCTATGTTTTTTTATAGCAGAACGAGCTGAAACTCTTGATTTAGAGTATGATGCTCTTTCCTGCATAACTTCATTATATTGTTCTGGAAATTGTGGTTTGCTTGCTTTACCATTTCCAATTGCCTCTTTTCTTCTTTTTTCTAACTCAGGATTTTTTGGAATACCAGCAGTTTCTTTTTGTTCCTTACCTAATGTTGTACCTCCAAATCTTTTGTGAGAATAATTTGCTAACTCTTCTTCAGTAGTATTAGGATATTTTTCTAATATAAGAACCAATTCACCAGAAACTATTTCATTAAATGCCGAACCCGGTCCACCTGGAGCTGGTTTTGAACCTGTTTTCTTTTCATATCCCTTATAACCTTCATCAAACATTGTATTTTTAACTTCACTATCTCCAGTTTCAGATACAACTTTACCTATTTCTGTATTATCAACTTTTTTAGGGATTATTTTTTTCTTTTTAGCTTTATCTACATCAGATGGTTTATATGCTGGGTCTTCTTTTGGTAATTGTGATTTAAATTCATCACCAGCTTCACCCGAAAATGCTGTTTTTGTTTCTTCAGGTTCTGATTCACCATCTTTATCTACTTTTACTAACTTACCACCATCATTTTTATAAGATATAAAATCATCTTCTTCTTTCCCATATCCTTTACCTTTCCAAACAAGCCCCATTTTCTTAGCTCGTTCTTTTTCTCTATCATCTAAGGGTTCTTCTTCATCTTCTATTAAAAGATTTTCAATAAGTTCGTGTTTGATTGATGATAATCCTAATTCGGTCAGAATCTCACTAAGTAATTCTATATGTGAAGATTTTTTAAGTAAGGGATACCCTTCTTTTGAACGGAAGTTCAATTCTTCTATTATTTGTTCTATAATCTGATTCTTATCCACCATCTATAAATATCCTATATTACACTTTTTCTTCGTTTACAACTATATTCGTATTCACTCCAATGTTTAGTTGGTGTAGAGTTTGGAAAATAATAACATTTAGAATCTCCATTTGGAAAATTTATATATTTAAAATATCCACTTGGAACATGTCCACCTGTAGGTAGAACCATATGCCCTTCTTTAAATTCTAAAACTACTCTAACTTTTAGAGTACCGAATTTGTTTGCCCACACTCTTTCTTGTGCTTCTAACTCTCTCCATGCTCCTCTATTTAATTTATCAAATTGTAGAGAGCAATTTAAATACGAAAATGTTGTTTTTAAATTTTTATATGAATCGGTAAAGGCAGCGGCCGGAGCCATATGCCCTTTATCCCAAACATTATTCTTATAATCAGCTGAGTTAGATGTGTACACTCCTTTTACTGTGTAAAAGTCCATTCCATCTCTATCAGCTACTTTAGTTATCTTACGAACATCATATTCAACCCAATTTGGTTGTTCCAACGTTTCATTGTAAGATACTTTAAAAACTTCATTTTTAATAATTACATTTGTTCTGGTCTGAGCGAACAAACTCAAAACAACTCCTACGCATAATAGTAGGGATAAGCTTAACTTCCTTTTCATTTAGTATAGTTTAGTTCAATATATAAATATTAGAGTTTTGAATAATCCGAACCCCAATCCTGCTTAACTGGGAATCCGAATGACTCTAATGTTTCTTTTACTTTTAGTATAGTTTCTTTATCTTCTATACCAAACTCATATAAGAATGAATCGTATGTGTAAAGAATAGGAAGGGGTAAACCTTCTTTTTTTAATTTATTCAATACTTCGATGTTGAATTCCGTTTCTGTCGCTTGTAGAATGTAGTTAAAGAATTTTTGAGCGTTTGGTTGTTCAATCCACCCCAACGGAATCTTTCTACCTTTTGGTGTTTGTAGATATCCTCTATCAACCGATTCGATTTGCATTTTGTGAATAAACTTATCTACTTTGTCGAAGAACGGAATCTTTCTATCTTCATCGGATACACCACCATAAAGGATTCTAAACGTTCTTCCTTTGGATTCATCATAATCACAACCATATTGGTCTGCCAACCATTGGTGAACCGAAGTTTTTGGTAAATCGTATCCAATCAACTTTGCTATTATTCTAACGTGATACGCATCGTAATCAAATTGTAATAATGTTTTACCATCTTTTGGTATAAAACACTCTCTACTACCATCTTTCTTATTAAGTGCTCCGTAATTGATTCCTAAATGCCTATTTGAAGGTCTTGAGGTTATTGTGTATGGATTGTACTCCGTATATACCCTACTCCCCCCATCGCTTATGGATTTATGATTGCTTGGCCATCTATCAAAAAATTTTTCCCTATCGACCCGAACCCCCAATCGTTCTACATCTGAAAGGATAGGAATCATAGTATCATCTACCCAATTTTTACCAATATTCTCATTTAGTGGTAAATTTTTGCTTATCTCATCGGTTATACCTCTTAGTACTTCACCCCACTTCATTATAGAGATACTTTTACCTAAATCATCTCTCATACCCAATCTATGGTAAAAGTTCGTTAAAACCTCTATTTTCTCTCTAAATGGATATATTTTATTATGCATAAAGAATAATACCGTTTGAACATCTTTCAAATCCGTTATTCCTAAATCAGTTTGTAACAATGATTTTTTATCCCAACACCATTTCTTTTTGTTAGAGGTTGTTAAGTCTATTTCTAACTTTTCACAATCATTATGATTAAATGGTAGTATAAAATCTAAGTTTCGGAATTGGACATAGAGAAATGACAACCCATTATTCATAGGATGCCGTTCCAAATCGAAGAAAATTGGAATAATTACTGATTCTTCATTATTCCAATATTCTAAGAATTGTTCTTTCTCATATTGAGATTCTACTATTATCAATTTAGCTTAATACTAATGAACATCTTTCATATTCTTTCTTACTCATATAAGTTTTGTTATATTCTAAGAATGAACCTCCAAATTTATTATTAACCATATCTACCATAGTTTTCCAATCAGGATTAGATAGATTTTCTTTATACTCATTGTATGAGTTAACCCAATACTCAACAGAGCCCCAAGTTGGTTTGTTTTCAATAAATACATATGATGGGAAATATTTTAAAGGAGTTCCATTTTCTGAAGAAACGGAATCTTCTCTCATTTCATACATATCAATCATACCATTGAAAGTACCACCTTGCAGAATGTATTTCCATTCTGATATCTTTTTGAATACATCATAATCTACTTCCGAACCATCGGTGTTACATACATTAACTCTTACAGAAGAACCACCACTATAAACATCAGAAGTAGCCCACACCTTTAAGGAAGGGTAATTTTTCTTAACAAATTGTTTGATTATCGAAGCACAACTCTTAGCGTTCATATAGATGTATTTTCCACCATCATAATTATCATCTCTGATTTGTGTAACAGGAAGTTGGAACTCAGTTCCGTTGATTGAAAATTTAAATTTTTTACTCATAATTTTAACTTTTAGTGTTTTAACTTATTTACATAGTAAATATACGAAAAATAAATGAGAAATCCAAGGAAAAAGTGAATTATTTTTGGTGACTTCGAAAGGATTCGAACCTTTGACCGTCTGCTTAGAAGGCAGATGCTCTATCCAACTGAGCTACGAAGCCATTTACTCCGTAAATATACGAAATCTTTTTTAAATATCCAAGGAAAAGTGAATTATTTTCGAGGGTAGTGAGAGATTCGAACTCCCGTATATGGATTTGCAATCCACCACCTCACCACTCGGTCAACTACCCGTTTTGTGGTAACTCAGCAGAACCTACATATATAGGTTTTCTTTTCATTTGATTACCAGCAGCGAATTTAGCACCTTCTTTTATATACCCAGTTAAGAATGCTCTTCTAAATCTTTTTGATGTATTTGGTTCTGAACCATGTATTACGTTTGAATGTAGTAAAGCAATCTGTCCTTTTCTTAGATAACCATCTATATGTGGAAAATTGTGGTCTTTTGGTAATACACAAGGTTTACCTCTTTCACTTCTCCAATTCTTTGGATTTGAACCTACTCTTTCTTCATCTACCTCAATTGGTAACCTACCTAAGTGATGAGACCCCTCTAAATACCAAACAGAACCATTATTTGGGTCGTGATTATCTATAGCAACTGAAACATTTATTATTTCATTGGTATTACATTGTGTATAAAATATATTTTGATGCATATCTCTACCCAATTGTCCTGGTGGTTTATAATATGCCCAAGTTTGTACACCTAATATTTTAGAATCCATTAAAAATTCACAAGCTTCTATTACTTTAGGATGTTTCATTAATCCATCAAGTACTTTAGATTCTTTATGTGGGTACATATAAGGGTCATAATCTCCCCATTCACCTTCTGTATCGTTTTCTTGTCTATTAATTCTGATTCTTTCTAATTCATCTCCTATAGCATCAGCTTCTGATTCTGTTAAGAGATTTAAAATAGATACACCTTTGTATCTCCAATCAAATTGTAATTGTTGTTTTTCTTCTATTGATAAGTAACTCATATAACTTCTTTAGTTTGTATATCTATATATATTAAGAAAATTAGAAAAACTATTTTCTTGAGATATGATATTCTCCAAGATTTACCAATCTATTCTTTAAAGATGGCATTTTTCTTAATTGTTCTTCTATACTTCTTTTATTCGATGTATATACTCCCTTTTTCACATTTCCTTCCGCATCTTCATAATCCTCCAAAGGTCCGTTGATTCTCCATCTTAATTTTACTTGTTTGTAAAATGCATTAGTTGCTATTTGTGAAAATTTTGTTGATGAAACTTCACTAATAGGAGCTCTGTTATCATTTGCTCTTTGTACAAAATATCTTTTTACATATCCCCTTTTGTAATCTACATCTTTTGGTTTTGGTACAGATGGTGAAACAGTTTGCCTAACTATAGATGGTACTCTTTTTACAGAATTATATGCTGATATCATTTCAGTATTAGATTGTTCTTGTACATAATTTTTCTTTAAACTATAAGGAACTACTTTTCTTTCTCTTTTTAGTTGCTTTAATTGTTCTTTAGTAGATTTTATTTTTTCTTTTCGTTTTTTAAACTTCTTAACTAAATCATAGTCAAGTTTTAATTCTTTAACCTCCCTTATCCACTTTCGTTTCCTTCTTTTTAATTCTGTCCTTTCAGCTTCATCGGGATTTCTATCAAGAAAGCGTGCTTTATTATATCTTTCTTTAATTTTCTTTCTTCTACGTTCATCTTTATTATCTCTCATAACTAATCATTAACCCTAAAGTCCCCCTTAACTGTTGTTGTCCATGTACTTCCTGCTAAATTGTGAGTTACATCCATAACTTGAAAAAATCCAGCTGTTTTATATTTATCAGGTATTCCATCTACATTAAATGTATCACCATGTACTATTCCACTAACACCATGTACAGTAAATGTATAGGTAATTGGTAATGGTACACCTGATGGATTACTCATTTTATTTTGGTCACCAAAGGAAGGTGCCATTTTCTGTGCAAACAATGCTTTATCTTCAAATACAGGAAATTGTAGAGATTCCACTAATGTGGATGCTGTTCTACCCTGTACATACTTTTCGTATGCACCTCCATCTAATCCAATTTTACCACTTTTAATTTTTGGATATGAACCAATTTTACCTAAAAAAGAATCATACAATGCAGCTGCTAATTCTTCTGAATCTTCTTTTGGTTGACCCGGTGGTTTTGCATCTTCCGCAACTGCATCTTTTTGATTCATTTCTTCTAACACCAAATCTCTTTTATTGGAGTAAATCCCTCCTCTTTTTCTTGTTGGATGTACATCTTCTTGAGTATCTACACCAGCTAATCTATCCGATACGATTGAATTCATCATTTCACCCGGTATATCAATACTCAAATCCGATGATATAAAAAATGAGTCTGCTCCAGCGTGTTTAAATATAGAAGCTGGTACTTTACCATCCGATGTGAAGTTTAAATCAACTACTTGTAGTTCTAGTTTACAAGTATCTTTATTAGGTCTTTCCAATATTTCAAATTTCCAAAGTGAATTAACTGCTTCAGACATTCCATTTAACATATCATACAATACATCTTGATAAGTCATATTAGGTTTTTCCAATACTTCAACCGCAAAATCAAAGTTTATAAATAAATCATCCAAATAACCCCATCTATCACCAGGAGCGTTCCATGCAGCTGCTCCTCCACAAGTTGTACAATGTGAATCAGCTAATGGTTGTCTATATGGAAATTCAAATGCAGTTTCACCACTTTCTGTTTTAGCAGAACAATCTGTATTCGTTTTTTCTGTTGGCTTACCTCCTTCTAAGAAGTCAAAGAATCCAAAGTCTGGTGTATTTGAATTAGGTACTATTAGTGTAGCTTTACTTGTTGAAAACATTTCATCAAATGCACTACAAATAGTATCTTTGGTATTTACTATCAATGGATAATTTTCACTACCTAATTTAAATCCTTTTTCTAAATCAATAAATTGTGCCGTATCTATAATTTTCTTTAACGCACCAAATTTAATAAATCTTTCATCACCAACACAAGATACACCTTCAGGTATAGTAGCTCTTTGGCCCGAATCTGTATTTACTTTTGTATTTGTAGTTTCATCTTGTAAACTATCTTTTGTTTCTGGGTCAAAGTTTATGAAGTTTTCTTCTAATCCCAATTCACCCTCTAATTTTTTAACTTCAGGTGTTAATCGTGATGATGGTAAATCATTAAACATCAGTCTAAATAATTTTTGACCTGTACTCAATGCATCATCATCTATTTCATTTGGTCCGTATTTTTGTGAAGTTGCTGCTTCTTCAGCCTTTTCTTTTTCTTTTTTAGTAAATGATTTTTGTGATTGTAGTGTAGAAGGCATTTGACCTAAACCAGTACACTTTACACTAACTATAAATACTTCACCATTACTACTAATACTACCCCCAGTAATCATTCCGAAAAAACATTCATATGTTCCATCAGAATCTTTATGTTTATTAATTACCTTTTCGTAATCATTTAATGCAGCAACAGAGTTTGTATCTAATGGAGTTAATTGAGTTATTGATTCTTCAACATTCCAACCAAATTCAATCATACAAGTATATCCTGGTTCTTGAAAATGTTCAGCAACTATTTCCATTTGCTCTAAGGTATAACAATTAATGTTGAACTCACAAGTTCTCGTCATACCACCTGCTCC
>Ga0181389_1000148_pt1 | contig 26964 bp, 47 predicted proteins | sample 12SPOviralmetaG_FD_130121 | JGI IMG/M metagenome (GOLD analysis project Ga0181389, IMG submission 130121) | Marine viral communities from the oligotrophic San Pedro Time Series (SPOT) site, San Pedro Channel, CA, USA - 12 SPOT_SRF_2010-06-29 | ecosystem: Environmental > Aquatic > Marine > Strait...
AGATTTATTTGAAAAATACGATGGTCAATTACAAAACCATTATCTTGAATTAGCTAAAATTAATGGTCAACTCTGGGATATAGAAGATTGGATTAGAGATTGCGAACGTGAGAAGAGATTTGATAAAGAATTTGTAGAATTAGCTCGTTCTGTTTACATTACCAATGATAAAAGATGTGAAGTTAAAAAAATAATTAATTTAATGACTTCATCGGGTTTAGTAGAAGAAAAATCGTATAAAGAATATTAATGAAACATTTAGAAGAAACACCTTGGTGGATATGTGATAAGGATGATGAAAATTATTGTGCCTATGTAGATACAGACTCTAATTATTTTAATGCAGAACCCTTACTTCTTAAATTATATCCTAATTTTGAAGAACTACCTGCAGAAGAAAAAGATGGTATTCTAGAAAAGGTGGCAATGAAATATCAGGATGTGATTAATGAGGATTATGATAGATTAGCTAAGGAATGTTTTAATGTAACAGAACACAGACTTGAAATGAAAACTGAATGTGTTATTCGTTCAGCTTATTTTAGAGCAACTCGTCGTTATGCTCAATGGATTACTAAACAAGAAGGAATTGCTAAGAATCTTTGGATATTAAAGGTTTGGAATTTATGAAAGCAAATTTCCCACCTATTTTAGGATCATTTTTTAATGATATTTTACAACAAGTATTAAAGGGTGAGGAAAAAGCTAACATTTTAGATCAAATTAAAGTCTTTAAAAAACAGATATTAGATGGTACAATACCACTTACTAAACTAGGCAATCCCTCAGCAGTTAAAAAATTAGAAAAATATTCAGGTAAAAATGCTAGAGCTGGAGAAATGTTTACAGAAATACTTAAAGGAGCTCCAGCCCCAGTACGTGCTACAATTCGTTATAATGACTTATTAAGGTTATGGCAATTAGATAAAAAATACAATTTAATTACACAAGCAGATAAGGTTAAATGGATTTACTTAAGAGATAATCCTTATAAAATAGAAGCATTAGCATTTCAAGATTTTGATGTGCCTGAAAAAGTAAATGATTTTTTAAATGCTTATGCTGATAGACAGAAAGTATTTGATTCAATATTATTAAATAAATTAGAAGGGTTTTTTAGCGACTTACAATGGTCTTTAGATTTAAATCCTTACACAAATGCATTAGCATCCTTTGAGATATAAAATAAATTTCGTATATTACAACTATGGTAAATAAAAGCACATTAACATCAGTCATTTCAAAATATTATTTAAACGGATTAAATAATCAAGTAAAATGGCGTATTAAAGATAACCAACTTACTGTCTACGCAGGTGATAATGGTAGAGTATGTAAGGTAATTCATAATAATTTCAACTTAGAAGATGCAGAATTGGGTGTTTTTGATACTCATAAACTTAGTAAATTAATTTCTATTACTAATGGTGAATTAAGTATATCTCTTGAAAAAATTAAAGCTGTTTATACTAAAATGAATATTGCTGATTTAAACTTTGATTTAACTTATTCATTAGCTGATATTTTAATTTTAGGTAAAAATACTTATTATGAAGATCCTGAAGAATTTGAAATACAAATTGATTTAACAAGAGAAGATATTGATCATTTAATTAAAGCAAAAAGTGCTTTAGCGGATGTAAATAATATGTTAATCACTACCACTACTGATTTTGATGGGGTAAATGTATGTGAAATTATATTTGGTGATAATACTGGATTTTCAAATAAAATTACCTATCAACTTAGAGGTAACATTACTAAAGGAGATATCCAACTACCGTTTGATTCTGATATATTTAAAGATATATTAAATTCTAATAAAGATATGGAAAGTGGTACACTAAAAATCTCAGAAGTAGGAATGTTAAAAGCTAATTTCACAACATCTGAAACAGAAAGTGAATATTTTATCGCTAGAAATGAATAAGCATATATGTATAATAGAATTCAATATTGTATAGCTAGGGCATGCAGTTGCATTCAAATAAATTAACCGAGAGCTTCGGCCTCACAAAACTAAATGATATGAGTACATTATTCAATGAACGTACACCGTTCGACTTACTATTCCGTAACCTATTCAAGGCAGACGGCGCTTTTCAACCAACTACGTTTGAAAACAAACAACCACACCCACTAGATATTTTTTATGACGATGAAGGACTTCATTTTGAAGTTGCCTGTACTGGTCTAACTAAAAAAGATATTCAACTTGAAATTGATGGAGATCTTTTAAAAATTATCTATGATAAACCTAACGAAGAAGAATTTGATTACAGTGGCTACATCTATAAAGGATTAGCTAAACGATCTTTTAATTTGGGTTATAAAGTAGCAGCTAAATTCGAACTTGAGAAATTAGAAGCAGAAATGAAAGATGGTTTGCTTCATCTATTTATTCCAATCGCGGAATCTAAAAAAGCAAAAACAATTAAAATAAAATAAAGGTATACACAAAAAAGCGTGTCCTAGCGCAATATTATTCGTATATTCACGTCTAAATAAATAAGTTATATGACAACAAAAAGAAAGTCTATTCAGACTATTACCGACCCTTTGCTAGATCCATTCTTTATTACTAAAGATGAATACAGTTATACTGTAAAACAAAATGTAAAATCAGATGCCTCTCATTTTAGGGCTAAGGGTAAAGCAAAGAGCTATGAAAAATCTCTATATTATTTTGCTAACTTTGAACAAGCTTTACAAAAAATAGCCAAATTACAAGCAGATACAGATAATTATAGTAGTTTAGAAGAATACATTAACAATTATATAAAAATTAGTACTAACATTAAAAATTATACAGATGGAGTTAGAAGCGTTATTTAATGCAATTATAGTAAAACCAATTGAATCCGAAGAAAGTACTTATGGTTCAATTATTGTACCTGATTTAGGAAGTGAAAAAAACCAAACAGGTAAAGTTGTATCCGTTGGCCCGGGTCAAAAAACATTAATGGGGGAATTTGTTCCTACTATTAGTAAAGTAGGAGATATTGTTATCTTACCTACCCAAGGATTTACAAAATTACCTTATAATGGGGATGAGTATTATGTAGGTCCTGAAAACCAAATTTTAGCTAAAATAAATACTCCTATAGAAGAAGTATTAGCACAAACACAAGTCACAAAAGAAGAAATTAATCACTTAACAGATTTATCAAATGAGTAAACAAGTTACATTAGGAAAAACAGCTAGAGAAAATCTAGTAAAAGGTATAGATATATTAGCTGATGCTGTAGTATCAACTTTAGGACCAAATGGAAGAAATGTAGTTATTGCAAATAATGGCTCACCACAATCAACAAAAGATGGTGTTACAGTTGCAAAATCAATTACATTATCAGAACCAGAACAAGAGTTAGGAGTACAATTAGTAAAGCAAGCAGCGATTCAAACTGCAGAAAAAGCGGGAGATGGTACTACAACTTCTACTTTACTAGCACGTGAAATGGTAAAAGCAGGATTAAATGCTTTAAATAATAGTGAAAATGCTGTACAAATTAAAAGAGATATTGACGCTACAGTAAAATTAGTAATTGCTAATTTAAAAAATAAAATATCTGAAGAAATCTCAGGTGAAGAACAATTAGAACAAATTGCATCCATCTCTGCAAATAATGATCCAGAAACTGGAAAATTAATAGCAACTGCTATTGATAAAGTAGGAATGGAAGGAGTAGTTCATATTGAAGAATCTCGTACGGGTGAAACTTATCTTGAAACTGTTGAAGGATTACAATTTGATAGGGGTTTTAAATCTCCATATTTTGTTACAGATAACAACAGTATGACATCAACATTAGATAACCCACTTATTTTAATTGCTGATCAAAAATTAACACAGGTAAAGGAATTATTACCTATTTTAGAAGCAGTAGGAGCTCAGGCAAGATCTTTATTAATTATTGCTGAAGATATAGATAATGAAGCTTTAGCTACTTTGATAGTTAATAAAATGAGAGGAACATTAAGTGTATGTGCTGTTAAAGCCCCTGATTTTGGAGATAGACGTAAATTAGCTTTAGAAGATATAGCAGTTACAACGGGTGGAATTGTTTTTGATAAACAAAAAGGAATGAAGCTTGATAAATTTTCATGGGAATGGTTTGGTGAAGCTCGTACTGTAACTGTAGAAAAAGAACAAACAACAATTGTAGATGGAAAAGGAGGAATTGAACAAATTGAAGCACGTATTGAAGAATTACAACAACAAATCGATAAAGCAACAACACCGTTCGAAATCGAAAAACTTCAAGAAAGGTTGGCGAAATTCACAGGAGGAGTAGCTATAATTCATGTAGGTGGAAATACTGAAACTGAAATGAGGGAAAAGAAAGATAGAGTTGATGATGCTTTACATGCAACAAAAGCTGCTATTGAGGAAGGAATAGTACCTGGAGGTGGAACTGCATTATTATATGCTTCCTCTGGTTTATCAGCTAGAACAACAGGAGCACAAATTGTAATATCAGCATGTGCTAAACCATTTAATCAAATTCTTGTTAATGCTGGGTTTGATGAAGTTAAAGGACAAATTTTAGCTGATAATTTAGTTAATTCTGGAAATGATTTTTGGGCTGGGTATGATATTAAAACAGAACAAACTGTTAATATGAAAACAGCAGGTATTATCGACCCAACTAAAGTAGCTAGAACAGCACTACAAAATGCAGCATCGGTTGCTGGTACTGTTTTATTAACAGAATGTACTGTAGTAGAAGAACCAAATGAAGATAGTAAACAAGCATCAGTAGACCCAATGATGGGTATGATGTAAATTAATAATTAATAAATAAATAAAAAAATGACAAAACAAGAAATTTTTGAGATCATTGAAGAGAACTTCAATATCTTAGCAGCAGAACACGTAGGAACTACTAAAGCAAGCCAAGGTAGAGCTAGAAAAGCAGCACAAGCTATTAAACGAGTAATTACAGATTATAAAAAAGCATCTGTGGCTGAGTCAAAATAGTTTCGTATATTATGGCTACAAAGATTGAAGAAAAAAACATCCTAATCGCTCGGAGAGTACCTCCGGGCGATAAATGGAGATTAGTTGCAAATGAACCAGATGGTCCTGTACATAAAACTTTAACTGATGCTTTAGAAGCATATATGATTAAAACGGGATTTAAAGGTAGCTATAGGTTAGAACCTCTAAAAAGTAGTTTATATGCAATTGATTCTAAAGAAACAGAAGTAACACCAGAACCAGAAAAGAAATATTCATTATATGGCGAGTACGGAGAATAGTTTATTAGTAGAAAAATATAGACCATCTAAATTAGAAAATTATGTTGGAAACGAAAATATCAAGAAGTCTATTTCTAAATATTTAGACCAGAATGATATTCAAAATTTAATATTTGATGGACCCGCTGGTACAGGAAAAACTACTTTGGCAAAACTTTGTATTCAAAATCTTGATTGCGATCATCTTTATATTAACGCCTCTGATGAAAGAGGGATTGAGACGATTCGTGATAAAGTTCAAGGCTTTGCGAGCGTTGCTTCTTTTAAACCACTTAAAGTGGTCATTTTGGATGAAGCTGATTTTCTTACTATCCAAGCGCAAGCTTCACTCCGTAATATTATCGAAACTTTCTCTCGTACGACGCGTTTTATAATGACTTGTAATTTTGTAGAGCGTATTATTGATCCTTTACAATCTAGATGTCAAGTACTTAAAATTGTTCCTCCAACTAAAAAGGATGTTGCTAAACATTTAAATTGGATTTTACAACAAGAGTCAATTGAACATGATATAAATGATTTAGTACCTTTAGTTAACCAATATTACCCTGATTTACGTAAATGTATTAATACTATACAATTATCAACTATGGATGGTGGTGCAAATGATTTATATCTTAAATTAGACCAATCAATATTAGTATCATCTAATTATATAGATAAAGTTATTAATGAATTGTCTAAGGGTAATAAGGTATCATCATTTAATACTATACGTCAAATAATAGCAGATGCTAATGTAGATGATTTTGATGAATTATTTAGAGCACTTTATGATCGTTCATCCGAATATTATAAAGATAAAGAAGGTACAGCAGTATTAGCAATAAACGAACATCAATATAAAGCAAATTTCCGTATTGACAAGGAAATAAATATAATGTCATTAATTCAAACTTTAATAAAATATAAATAATTATGCAACAACAACAAGGACCACCAATTGATTTAAAAAACACTTCTGAAATTAAAACAGAAGCTGGAGGAGTAGTTTTTAAACAAGGATTTGTACTACGTACAGTTTCAAAGTTTATAACAGGAACAGATGAAGATGCTCTTTTACCTATCCCTGTATTTTATGACCCAGAAACTATGAAAATTCTTGAAGGATCAGTTCCTAAGGAATTAAGAGAAGAATACAAAGATCAGCTTATTTAATGAAAAACATCTTTGATTGGTTAAAAGCAATTAATACTACCAAACCCCCAGTTGAATCTTTTACAGATAAAGACTGGGAGGTTTGGAATAGTTATATGATACATAGATTTTTATCTATGAATCCTGATTACATAGAAATTGTAAACTATGTTCAAGATTTTCCTCCACAAGAAAAAAGAATGATTTATAATGTATATAGAGAATTTGTTCCTAAAAATAATAAATGGAGTAAATATATTAAATCTAAGGTAAAACAACCTAATAAGGATTTAGTTAATCATATCAAAGACAATTTTCAATGTTCAAGTAAAGAAGCAAAAGAATATATAAATATATTGGCTACCACAGAAATTAGTCGTATATTAACCAACAGAGGATTAAATAAAAAAGAAATAAAACCATTATTAAAATGAGCAAATTAGTAGAAATGTTACGTACATCTGCACAAGCAGATAAAGCCAAAGCACTTTTGTCCCTTGAACTATTAGGTAATAAAGCAGTCGGTATTGGAGATCACTCAACTGGAGACTTTTATAAAAATGCGGAAGAAGCACTTATTATGTTAGTAGATGCGGATGATAGATTATCAACTTTAGATAAATACTTTAACACTAAAGGATTATTAAATGGGTGATTCAATTAAAGCTTATATGGATAAGCTAGAAGATAAAATTAGTACAGGACATTTTCAAAGTAATGCCCAAGAAATAGAAAAAGTTATGAGCGATAGAGAAATTATGAATGCCAAATCAGGATCTAAGTTAGATGTTAAGGTATTTGAAAAAGAATACCCAGAATTATCTAAAGAATTTAAACAAATACAAAAAGAAATGTATGTAATGTTTGCTCGTAAACATATGGATTATGGGTTAAATAATATAGCTTTAGGCGGAGATATCGTTAATAATAGCGATGATAAACAGTTTTCACTAACTGGGTTATGTATTAGATTAACTGATAAAATATCACGTTTAAAAAATTTATTAATTAATGGTAGATCATTTGTTGAAGGGGAAGGTATACAAGATACCTTTATTGATATCGCCAATTATGGAATAATCGGTCTTTTAGTAGGTCGAGATAAATGGAAAAAATAGTTTGGCAAAAAAACTCCCAAGTATTGTAAAAGAGATTAGAAATAATCCTCCTCCACCTGTTAACTATGCATATCAAAAGAATATATCCTATTCTCAGATGTCTATATTTAGGGGATGCCCACATAGATGGAAACTTCAGTATAAAGATAAAATCAAACGATTTACATCTTCTATTCATACTGTATTTGGGACAGCTGTACATGAAGCTATGCAACATTATTTAGATGTAGCATATGAAAAATCATTTGCTGCTGCTGATAGAGAAATTAATATAGAAGAATATTTTCAAGAAAAATATATAGGTGAATACCAAAAACAATACAAATCAAATAATTCAGAGCATTTCTCAGACGCAGTAGAAATGAGGGAATTTTTTGAAGATGGGGTTGCTATTTTAGAATGGTTTAAGAAAAAACGTAGTAGATATTTTAGTAAAAAAGGTACATATTTAGTAGGTTGTGAAATACCTATTGTAATAGCACCAAATAAAATGTTAAATAACGTATTATACATGGGGTATCTTGATGTTGTCACATACCATGAAGCAACAGAGACATTTAAGATAATCGACATTAAAACCAGTACTAGTGGATGGAATGATTATGCTAAAAAAGATGAAAATAAACAATTTCAATTACTTCTATACAAACAATACTTCTCAGAGCAATATGGAATACCTTTAGATAAAATTGAAATAGAATTTTTTATCCTTAAAAGAAAAGTATTAGACCCCGATGATGAAAATCTCATGTCACCTTATCAAGCTTATAGAGTGCAACAATTTACTCCACCAAGTGGTAAAATTAAATTAGGCAGAGCAAAAAGTGCTATTAATGATTTTATTAATGAATGTTTTAATTCAAGTGGAAAAATAAAAGAAGCAGATTATCCCAAATCTCCTTCTAAATGGAATTGTAATTTTTGCCCCTATGGAGAAGATAAAGAATTATGTGGAGCCAAACAACATTTTTCGTAGGTTCATACATATGTATATATAAATAATGTTTTAATAAATAAAGACTATGACAAATAAAAAACAAATGACACTAACTAGTGTTAAAGTCAAAAGCGATTTATTCGAGAATTTTAAAATTGAATGTGTAAAACGTAAATTTTCTTTCCAAAAACTAGCTGACCGTGCTCTGTTTTTGTATCTTACAGATGAAAGTTTCCGTAAACAAATTACTAATCAAATTAATCTCGAAATAAAGGACAATGAATAAAGACTTTAAGTATATCCCTAAGGATAAAAGAAAAAAAATACTTTTAATATGTGATGATATTAGAGTACATTCAGGTGTAGCAACTGTAGCAAAGGAAATAGTATTACATACTGCTCAACACTTTAATTGGGTGCAAATTGCTGGGTCAATAAAACACCCAGATAAAGGAAAAATATTAGATTTATCTAAATCAACTAATGAAGAAACCGGTCTAACAGATTCAAGTACTATTCTATATCCAGCTGATGGGTATGGAGATTCATCTGTTGTAAGAGAGATAATAGCACGTGAAAATCCTGATGCTATAATGTTATTTACTGATCCAAGATATTTTATGCATATTTGGAATATGGAATCAGAAATTAGAAAAAAAATTCCTATTGCTTATTTAAATATTTGGGATGATTACCCTGCTCCAATGTATAATAAACCTTACTATGAAGCTTGTGATTTACTAATGGGTATTTCAAAACAAACAGTTAATATTAATAAATTAGTATTAAAGGGGTCAGAAAAAGATACTATATTTAAATATTTACCCCATGGTAAAAACCAAAATATATTTACCCCTATAGATGATTCAAACTCAGAATTAGTTGAGTTTAGAAAACAACTATTTTCAAACCAACAAGTAGATTTTGTACTATATTTTAATTCGAGAAATATAAGAAGAAAGCAAATTCCTGATACTATAATGGCTTATAGGTTATTTTTAGATTCTTTACCTAAAGAAAAAGCAGATAAATGTCGTTTTGTAATAAAATCTGAGACAATTACAGATGCTGGTACTAATTTATATAAGGTTTGTGATTATATATTAGGTGAAAATTATTCTAACAGTTATGTAATTTTAGATCGTAAATTTCAGGAAAACCAGTTAAATTATTTATATAATATAGCTGATGTGCAAATATTACTAACGTCTAATGAAGGTTGGGGATTAACAATTACTGAAGCAATATTAGCAGGAACACCAATTATAGCTAATACTACAGGTGGAATGCAAGACCAAATGAGATTTGTTGATAATAAAGGAAAATGGTTTGAACCTGATGCTGATATTCCTTCTAACCATAGGGGTACATATAAAAATTGTGGTGAATGGGCTTTTCCAGTTTACCCAACTAGTAGATCAATCCAAGGTTCTCCTCCTACTCCCTACATTTATGATGATAGATGTAATTTTGAAGATGCTACTCAAAGGATTATTGAATGTTATAAATTAGGTAGAAAAAACCTAAAACAAAGAGGATTAAAAGGCAGAGAATGGGCTACAAGTAATGAAGCAGGATTTACTTCTAAACATCAAGGAGAAAAAGTAATTGATGCCTTTGATGAATTATTTAAAATTTGGAAACCCAAAGAAAAATATGAGCTAATTAATGCCACAGAATATAAAGGTAAATTTTTAAACCATAAAATTATATATTAATGAATAAACCACGTTTTGTAATAAGTTGCCCATTTGATACCTATTCAGGTTATGGAGCACGTAGTAGAGATATAGTAAAAGCTATTATTAAAACTGATAAATATAAGGTTGAATTGTTATCCCAAAAATGGGGGGAAACTTCATGGGGTTTTTGTAAAGAAAACCCTGAATGGGAGTTTTTAATACAATATTTAGCAAAACCTGATTGGAACAAAGTTGGAAAGCCTGATATTTGGATGCAAATAACTATCCCTAATGAATTCCAACCTGTAGGAAAATTTAATATAGGATGTACTGCTGGAATTGAATCAACGGCTTGTAAAGGAGAATGGGTTGAAGGTTTAAATAGGATGGATATGAATTGGGTTTCCTCAGTTCATGCTAAAACGGTATTTGAATCCTCTCGTTTTGATAAAATAGATAAAAGAACAAATAAAAGTACAGGTCAAAGTATTGTATTGAATAAACCTATAGAAGTTATATTTGAAGGAGCTAATCTAGACGTATATAAACCTTTAAAAATAAATGAATTAAAAACATTTGATTTATCTGATATAAAGGAATCATTCTGTTATTTATTTGTAGGACATTGGATGCATGGAGAACACGGTCACGATAGAAAAAATGTAGGAGTCTTAGTTCAAGAATTTTTTAATACATTTAAAAATAAAAAACAAAAACCTGCTTTAATATTAAAAGCATCAGCAGGTACCTCTTCCTATATAAGTAGAGAAGAAATCTTAGATAAAATTAGAAATATTAAAAGAACAATTAATTCAAATGATTTACCTAATGTTTACCTCATAAATGGAGAATTTAGTGATTATGAAATGAATGAATTATATAATAATCCTAAAGTTAAAGCTATGGTTACTACTACCAAAGGAGAAGGTTTTGGTAGACCATTACTAGAATTTTCAGCTGTAGGCAAACCTATTATAGCTAGTGGTTGGTCAGGCCATTTAGATTTTTTAAATCCATCATTTACTTATTTACTACCTGGTAATTTAGAGAATGTACACCCAAGCGCCGCTAATAATTGGTTAATTAGAGAAAGCAAATGGTTTCAAGTAAGTAGTAATCATTTATCTAAATCATTAAAAGAGGTATATTCAAAATATAAACAATATAGTGTTAAAGGTAAACAACAAAAACAATTTGCTAAAACAAATTTTAGTTGGAAAAAAATGCAAGAGTTAGTTGAAAGTAGTCTTGATAGAATAGTACCTGAATTTCCTAAACAAGTAGAATTAAGTTTACCTAAATTGAATTTACCTAAAATGAAAAAAATAAATTAATATGAATTTTGATGAAATAGTAAATTGTCCTAAATCCGGAGGTGATTTATGTTATAAAACGGAAATAAATAAAGATATCACTAATTACTATAGTTTATCTTGTGGGTTTTGGACTAACACTTTAATGTTAGAAGGTTCTGAATTTTATAAAGAACAAGTAGATATTCTACCTGAAATTTATAAAGATTTAGCTTGGACTGACCCAGAAACTAAATTAGTATGGTTACCTAATACAATTAATATTAAAGAATTAGGTATGGTATTTGCTAATGGATCAGATAAAGATAATTGGTCTTGGGGTGCTGTAAAAGCAATTAAAATCCCTAAAGATGAAAGAGAAAAATACAAAGGTGAAGAATATAGAGCAGATATGTCTACATTAAAACAATTTGTAGAACGTGATTTTATGGAAGCCCTTTCGTATATTGGAGTATTACCAGAATAGATATGAAAATAAGTTATGCAATAACAGTATGTAATGAGTTTCTTGAAATACAGAAACTCGTTCCCTTTTTGTTAGAAAATAAGAGAATAAAAGATGAAATAGTTATTCTATATGATAGTAAAAATGGTGACCCTGAAGTATTAAGTTATTTATTAAAATTTAATAAACTACCCAATGTGCAAACATGGAGAGGATTTGATTTTGATGGTCATTTTGCTAACTGGAAAAATCAATTAACTGAATACTGTTCAGGAGATTATATTTTTCAAATAGATGCAGATGAAATGCCTCACCAAGTATTACTAGGCTACCTTCCAGAAATATTGGGTAATAACCCTGATAATGAAGTATATTTAGTTCCTAGAGTAAATACAGTTGAGGGATTAACTGATGAACATATTAAAAAGTGGGGATGGAATGTAGATGATAAGGGTTGGGTAAATTATCCTGATTACCAATGGCGTATATGGAAAAATAAACCTGAAATTAAATGGAAAAATAAAGTACATGAGGTTTTAGAAGGTTTTAAAACATATGCTCCTATTCCCCCAACTGAACAATTATCTTTATACCATCCTAAAACAATTGATCGTCAGGAAAAACAAAACGCTTATTACGATACATTATGATAAAAAATAAAAAAATATTCATTACTGGTGGAGCAGGATATTTAGGTAAAAATCTAGTTAAACGTTATTATAATGATAACGAAATTACCATTTATTCTAGGGATGAAGCAAAACATTATTATTTAAAAAAAGAATTTCCTAATATTAAATGTATAATAGGAGATATTCGTAACTATGATTTATTAACACGATCTGCTTTTGGACATGATATAGGGATATTTGCTGCTTCTCTAAAACAGATAGGAGCTGTCGATCAAAATGTTGAGGAATCAATCAAAGTTCTTATAGATGGTGCTATTAATTCAAGAAGAGCAGCAGAAGATAATAATTTTGAAGCTGCTTGTTTCATATCCTCAGATAAATCAAGAGCAGCAACTACATTATATGGCGCAATGAAATTTGTAGCAGGTGAGTCATTTATAGTTAATGCCGAGAAATCTAACGTGCGTTTATCTACCGCGATATACGGCAATGTTATTAATTCTACTGGTAGTATTATACCACTAATTTGGGATTCAATTAATAAAAAATACCCATTAACCTTATACTCAGAACAAATGACACGTTTTGTAATTGATATAGAGGGGGCTATGGATCTAATTGAACACGGATTAAAAGTTACAGGATATAATGTAATTCCTAATTTAAAGGCATTTAAAATAAAAGATTTATTTGAATTATTTAGTGAAGAATTTAATTTAGAATATACATTAGGAACACCTCGTATATCAGAAAAACTTCATGAGATGATGATTTCAAAAGAAGAATTACCAAGAACATATTACAATTCATCTGATAACACTTATTATATGCATTATAAAGAAACCCAAGAAAAATGGGATAGTCGTGAATTTACTAGTGATGTTGTATGTATGTCTAAAGATGAATTAAAAAGTATATTAAAAACTTATAATTATTTCAAACCATGAAAGTATTAATTTTAGGACATAAAGGAATGTTAGGTCATATGGTATTAAAATACTTAAAATTTATAAATCCTTATGGGGAATTTATAACAATAGATAAAAGATGGCCTTCATCTTCTTTTAAAAAAACCATTAAAGAATTTGATGGGGATTTTATTATTAATTGTATAGGAGCAATACACCAAAGAACAAATCAATTTAATATTAATTGGGAGTTACCTCAATGGTTAGATGAAAATGCTAATTGTAATATTATACACCCAGGTACGGATTGTGAAATCGATAATGATGATTATGGAAATTCTAAAAGAATAGCGGCTGAATGGATTAAATCCTCAGGTAAAAATACTAAAATTATTAAAACTTCTATTTTAGGTCCTGAAGTTAATACTAAAGCAAGTTTAATGGAATGGTTTCTTTCCCAAACAGGAACAGTAAATGGGTATTCAGAGTGTTACTGGAATGGGAATACTACTTTAATGTGGGCTAAACATTGTACCTTTTTAATGGCAAACTGGGATACACAACAAATAGAAACTATATTAGAAGGGGAACGTGTTTCAAAATATCAGTTATTATTAATATTAAAAGAAGTATATGGTAGATATGATATTAATGTTAATTCTGTTAATGAACCGGTAATAGATAAATGTTTAAAAGGTAGTATTAAAACCCCTGATTTAAAATCACAATTAATAGATTTACAATACTTTAGCAATATTGAAGGATAAATTAAACATAACTATATCAATTGATGATATTAACCCTCTAAAAGGTTGGGGTATAGAAGGTGATATCCAAATGTCGTATTTAGAAGATCTATATAAAGAATTTGGTGCTAAATTTACATTATTTATTCCTTCTAATTACCATAAACAAGCCCCCCTATCAAAACATAAAGATTGGGTTGATTGGTTAAAATCAAAAGATTATTTTGAATTAGCAGCTCATGGGCACTACCATGAATGTGAAAACGAGGGGATTGGTGAATGTGAATTTTGGGAATTAAATACAGAACAGAAAGCCAAAGATAGAATTAATTTAATGTTAAAAGAATGGGAAGCTGTAGGACATAAACCAGAAGGATGGAGAAACCCTGGTTGGTTAGGTAATCATATTGCCATTAAAGAATTAGGTGGACATTTTAAATACGCAGCTGTACATTATGAACATAACCATAACAATAAATGGTTATGTAAAACATTTTATGGAGCAGATGGTATTGATGTAACAGATATTAAAGTTCATAATAATAATATGATAATGTTTCAATCTCATATAGCTGGGAATTGGAATGATAATGTTTGGAATAAAAATAATTATGAACAAATGAGAGTATCTCTCAAACATTTATCTAAAATGAATGTAGAATATAAAACACTATCAGAATGTCTATAGCATTTTTTACAGAAATGGGTTTTAAAGGTAAAATTCCTAGGGATCATAATAATATGAGAACTGAATTTGCTTGGATGGTGGCTTTAGATGCAGACCATTACCATATTAAAGATATCCCAAATAAAAAATATGATTTAGGTATAACAATAATTCCTAAAAACAACCCAGAATTTAATATAGAATCTCTAAAACAGTATTGTACTAAAGTAGCAGTTATGCAAGAAGGACCTCATTGGTATTTTCAAGACTATACTTTAGATAAACAAATTAATTATTTTAATGCTTTAACAACTGCTGATATAATTTTTGCCCATAATAAAGCAGATAAAATTTATTATAAGGGGCTAACTAATCATAAAGATATTAGGGTAATGAAATCTCTTATGATTGATGATGCCGTTGGGATAATAAAAGAAGTTAATAGAAAAGGAGTTATTATTGGAGGTAATTTTGTAAATTGGTATGGAGGTTTTGATTCATATATGGTAGCGAATAGTCAGTTTGATAAGATAACAGCACCAACAATGGGTAGAAAACAAGAAGGGGAAGGACAGTTATTATCTTTATTACCCTATATGACTTGGAAAGAATGGATACATAAATTAAATGAATTTAAAATTGGAGTACATTTAATGAGAACACATGCTGCTGGTACCTTTGCTTTAAATTGTGCTTATTTAGGAATACCTTGTATAGGGTATAAAGGATTAGACACTCAAGAATTTTGCCATCCAGATTTAACAGTAGAAATTGGTAATTTAGGACATGCTAAAGAATTAATAAAAGAACTTAATAATAACAATGAATTTTACAATGAATGTTGTAAGATAGCTAAATATAATTATAAAGAAAGATATCACGAATCAAAATTCAAAATATGAAAGTATTAGTAACAGGAGGAGCAGGGTTTATAGGAACAAACTTAATCAAACGTTTATTAAAAGATGGACATAGTGTGGTATCGTTTGACAACTATAACACAGGATTAAAAAATAATCATGTTGAAGGGGCAATTTATTTAGATTTAGATATAACTAATTACCCACAAAAAGATAGCAGTTATTGGGAAAAATTTGATGTTGTATTCCATATGGCAGCAATTGCTAGAATACAACCTTCATTTGAAAACCCCAAAAGTTATTTTAATACTAATGCTATGGGTACTTTAAATGTAGTTGAAATGTGTTCAAAAGCAAATATCCCCTTAATATATGCTGGTTCATCTTCAAAACATAGTGGTAGATTTAAAAATCCCTATACCTTTTCTAAAGATATAGGAGAAGATATTATTGAATTGTATACTAAACATTACAACCTATTAGCAACTACTACTCGATTTTATAATGTATATGGTCCTCATCAATTAACTGAGGGTGGATATACTACATTAATAGGTCGTTGGTTAAATAACATAAAAAACGATATACAGTGTGAAATTTATGGTGATGGTGAACAACGTAGAGATTTTACTCATGTTGATGATATTGTTGATGCTTTAGTTGCAATTATGGAGGGTAACCATTATGGTTGGGACTTTGAATTAGGCAGAGGAAAAAATATATCTGTAAATGAAGTAGCTAAAATGATGAATATAACCCCTATATACAAACCAGCTAAACCAGGTGAAGCAAGACATACACTTAATACAGATAATACAGCTTCTGATGTGTTAGGTTGGAACCCTAAAAGAGAATTATTATATTATTTAAATAAATAGCTATGGAACAAGAAACAAACCCTAATTTAAAACAAATTACAAAAGTATCAGATAATACTGCTATCAAAGAATTTAATAGATTTACATACCCTGCATCTTCAACATCTATTGATAGGTATGTATTTGCTAATACTTGGACTAAGGGTAAAACAGTATTAGACGCGGCAACAGGACAAGGTTATGGAGCGGGAATATTGTTGTCTTTAGGTGCTAAAAGTGTAGTAGGTATAGATACAGATGAACATGCAGTAGAAGTAGCAAATAATTTACTTCAATCTCCAAAAGCAAATTTTTCAGTATGTGATATATTTAATTTAGAAAAAGATTTTAAAGAAAATGAATTTGAAGTATGTGTTTCTCTTGAAACTTTTGAACATTTACCCCCTGAAAGATTAGATGAATACTTACAGTCTATAAGAAAGGTAACATCAGAAACTTTAGTTATATCAACTCCTCAAAGAAAAACTGAAGAATGGGTATATGATGGTGGAACACATTTATATGAATATAACCCTACAGAATTTTTAGAAGCCTTAAATAGAAATTTTCCTAATGATGAAGTAGGTGGATTTGGAATCATAGAAACACCTTTAAATACAGATTACCCAAACATTGACTACCAATGGGGTTCAACTATAACTACTAATTTAAATAAAGCTTGGGTAATGGTAGGAATAATTTCATTAAATAAGTAAATATGAATAAAATAACTTTTGTAATACCCAGTAGAAATAATTTAGAATTTTTACAATTAGCTTATGAATCAATTCGTAATTTAAACACCACACATGAAATATTAGTACTAAATGATGCTAGTACAGATGGTACTCAAGAATGGATTAATAATCAACAAGACGAAGATTTAATAGTATACCATAACCCTGGTCCAGAAAGAATTGGAATTGTAGGGATGTTTGATAAAGGTATTGAAATGGCCCGTACTGATATTATTATGGCTTTCCATTCAGACATGGTTGCTTGTAAAGATTTTGATATTAATATTTTGAAACATTTAGAAAAAGGAAAAGTAATAACGGGCACAAGAGTAGAACCACCTCTACATCCAGATGGTCCTGAAAAAATATTGAGGAATTTTGGTATTGAAGTTGATGAATTTAATATGGAAGAATGGTATGAAAAAAGTAATTTATTAAAAAATGAAAGAGTAACAGAAGGTATATTTGCACCTTGGTGTATGTACAAGGAAGATTTTTTAGCAATAGGAGGTCATGACGAGTTATTTGCACCTCAATCAAAAGAAGACTCTGATTTATTTAATAGGTTTCACTTAAAAGGTTATAAGTTTATACAACCTTGGGATGCTTTAGTTTATCACTTTACCTCTAGAGGTTCTAGATTTAATAAACATTCAGGTGGGGCAGCAGGTAAAAATAGTGATGAATGGCTCCAAACTACTACTAAAAATGGAAGGAATTTTATTCGTAAATGGGGGCATTTTATTAAACATACCCCATTAATGAAACCTATTGTTCCACCTAAATATAATATAGGTTTAATTATTAAAAATTGTAATGATTCTTTATTACATGCCTTAGAACCTTGGGGTGATATCTTATATATAGATGAAGGAAATACCCCATCGATGATTGATAATTATATAATATTAGAATCACCTAATACAGATTATGATTTGTATTCAAGATTAAGACCTTATGACAATGAAAAAAATTGTGAAATATTAGTTGAAATAGATGGTAAAATATTTAATGAAGAAGATTGGAAAATATTAATGCAACTATCAGAAATAATTAAGGATAGTGGAAGTATAGGAAAATTTCAATTAAATAATATTATAGTAGAAATAATTCAAATGAATGAATATCAAAATACTTTAATTGATTTATGAATATAGGAATAATAGGACAGGGTTTTGTTGGAAATGCTATATATCAAAGGTTTAAAAATTATTATGAAATTAAGACTTATGATTTAGATAAATCTAAATGTAATTCAAGTGAACAAGAAACCCTAGATAACGAAATTGTTTTTGTGTGTTTACCTACACCTATGAACCCCGATGGTAGTTGTAATATTGATTTAGTAGAATCAGCAATTAAAAGATGTTTTGAATTTGGTATTACCAAAATAGTAGTAATAAAATCAACAGTTACACCTGGTACTACTGCAAAAATAAACTCATTATATCCAAACCTTGATGTTGTATTCAACCCCGAATTTTTAACTGAAGTTAATGCTGTAGAGGATTTTAACAACACTACTAGAGTTATATTAGGAGGCCCACGTAAAGCAACTACAATATTAAAACGAATATATAGTAAAGTATTTGCCTATGCTCACATAGTAAAAACAGGATCTACACATGCCGAAATGGTAAAGTATGTAACTAATGCTTTTTTAGCTACTAAAGTATCCTTTGCTAATGAAATACATCAAATATGTGAAGGTTTAGATATCGATTATGATAAAGTTATAGAATATGCTACATTAGATAAAAGATTAGGCAAATCACATTGGCAAGTACCAGGTCCAGATGGTGATTTTGGTTATGGTGGGCATTGTTTACCAAAAGATGTTAAAGCCTTAATAGATGTAGCTCATGACTTAAATGTACAACCAAGAATGTTAAATTCAGTTGATACTAAAAACAATGAAGTTAGAGAAAATAGAGATTGGGAAGGAATGAAAGGAAGAGCCGTAATATAATTGGTTACCATATATTTCTTTCATATATTTATATGCTGTAAGAATAAAAAATAAAAAATATGAAATTAAAAATGATTTCTTGTATTAAATGTGGAGAGGATATGCCTGAGTTAAGATTAACCCAATATGGTTATAAAGTATGTGTTAATTGCTCCAGTGTAAGCACTAAACGTGGTATACCAGTAACAAAAGGTTCAGGTGATCATACTTGGACTGAAACCGTGATAATGGAAGAAGACCAATATGAATCTTTTGTAAATTCAACTGCTAAAGAAAGAGGTAGTAGTGGTGATACTGTAACTTTTAAATTAAATTAATGCCTAAGGCAAAACCATTATCAAAAGAACAAATATTAGCTGCGCAGGCAAAAACTAAATCAAATATGGCCGCAGCTAGATATCTTCATGTATCTTATCAACATTATAAGAAATGGGCTAAGTTATATAAATTATTTGAAGGACATAAAAATCAACAAGGTAAGGGTATTCCTAAATTTTTAAGGGGTCCTAAAAAAATGCCTCATATGCTTGAAATAATTGAGGGAAGAATAGCGGCATCTTCTTTTGACCCTAATAAACTTAAATATGCTCTTATAGAACAAGGATATTTATTAGAGGAATGTGCTATATGTTCTTTTAAAGAAAGGAGAGTATTAGATTACAAAATGCCTTTATTGCTTCATTTTCAAGACAATAATAGTAATAACTATAGCTTAGATAATGTCCAGCTATTATGTTATAACCATTACTTTTTAACTGTAGGGGATATATTTAATGCTAAAGATGTTAAACAAATAGAGTCTAAACAAGAACATTTTGGTACAAGTGAAAATGTTGAATGGGAGGTAGATGATTACCATTTACAACGTTTAAAAGAATTAGGTTTAGATGGAGATGATAATGATGATCCTAACCAATATGTAAGTAGAATATAATGGCTAAAAAAATTAAATTATTAAATAAAAAATATCATAAAATAATTAAAGATTATGATAAACAAAAAGAACGCCATTTAGAAAAACTTGCATCAAAAAGTTTGGATAACGATGAGAACTTTCGTAAATTGAAGGATAAGAAAATCAAGGGCGATTTCTTAAAAAACTTTTAATATGAAAAATTTATTTAAAATTAGTGTATTAACATTATCAGTTTTTTTATTAGCATTTAAGACATATAGAGCTAAAATAATAAACCCACTAATAGAACTACCTGTTAAAGGTATAACCATTATTGAAACTGAACCACTAGTTGTACCTCATATTGAATTAAAAACCAATTCACATTCAGAATTTTTAAAAGCAATTGGATTTAAAGAATCTGGTAATAGATATGATATTGTAAATCGATTTGGGTATATGGGTAAATATCAGTTTGGTAAAAGAACACTTAGAGGTTTAGGATTTAAAATGAGTCGAGAAGAATTTCTTAATTCACCTGAAACACAAGAAAAAGCTATGTATGCTTTACTTAAACATAATAAAAAATCACTTCGTAAGTACATAGAAAAATACGATGGTAAAATAGTTCATGGAGTATTAGTAACAGAATCAGGATTATTAGCTGCTGCCCACTTGGGAGGAGCAGGTAGTGTTAAAAAATGGTTTAGAACAGGTAAAGTTAGGAAAGATGGTAATGGTGTAAAAATAACCACTTATATGGAACGATTTTCTGGGTACGAATTATATTTATAATAAAAAAATATGGAAAATACAAATGAAATGAATTTAAGTACTTTATCCTTATTTAATCATATGACAGATGATGATTTTTTAGCTGTTCATAATGCTGGACAATTAAAAAACTTATGTTTAGCCTTAAGTTTAGATATGCAATCTCTTAAAGATAAAAAAGTAAAAACTTATAGCGCCTAACTAGGAATCCGCAATAACATTTCGTATATTCACGTATAAAATAAAGGTTATGCTATACGAATTTTCAAATCTCAACAAACATGGTAATATTAGATCAAGGATAGTATCTTGGCCTAAAGGCAAAGCATTTGGAATTAACCCAAAAGGTTTTGGTGGTTTTATTGCTGTAAAAGTATTCAAATATGAATACCATCACGAACTCAATCCACCTAGTTTGGCTAATATAGGTGGAAAAAAATATTTACTCCCAACTTGGCAGGAGGTATTACCTGAAACTGAATTAAGTGATATAAAATGGATCAAACCAAAACCAAAGGTTAAACAGGAACCAATAATTGAAACCCATACTAGTAGTAGCAACGCAAATAAAACGTATAAAACAATGTATTACCCAGAATCAGGTAAATTTCATTGCGATTGTCCAGGTAGATGGAGAGCGTTTGATAACCGTTGTAAACACATAAAAGAATTAGAAAAAAAAGTAAAGTAATGCGCGGGAAATGTGGTTACCACAGTAAGGGTTCGTATATTCACGTGTTCGAATGAGTCGAACGATTAATTAATTTAAAAATAAAGGTTTATGTTTTATCAAATTACAAATGTTAAGAAAAAAAGAAACAACAATGTTAGAGTTGCATCAATGAGTGCTTTAGTTAAAGAAATTAAAAAACAAGGTTGGCAAATAGGTGATTGTAAAATTACTGAATTAGCTAGTGAGTTAGTTTCAACTAAATACAATTCTCCAGACGGTAAAAATACAATTTAATTAATTTAAAAATAAAGGTTATGAACAAATTAGAGCAAAAACAATTATTATTCCTTAAAAAGAATTACTTTACATCTGTACAAAAAACACTATGTAAGAAATTTGAACAATATGGAGGTGAATTTACTTTTAAAGTAGAAAACGAACCATTTAAAATTATATTCAAACAGTCTAAAGCCTACACCAATTTTTTATTTGAATCAATAAAAAACAATACAGGTGTAATGCATAAGGGAAATAATGTACGTGTACAAGATAAGTATGGTAAAGTTAATTATGCCGAATCAAATTTACATAATAAAATAGATAAAAACCTATAATATGAGTAGAGGTAGACCAAAAGAACAAGAAGCGATAGTATGGCAAAAGTACACTCAAGAATTTCACGAAGTACCATCAAAACCTGAACTAGGTAGTAGATCGGTTTGGCATTATGATAGAAGCAAGTTTGCAAATGGGCCTTGGAAAGTAGAAAGCTGGGAAGCTAAAGGAACTAAACAAGCAAAACCTCAAATTGATCAACGTTTGTATTCTAAAGGCATGTGTACAGTAGTAGTATTTAAAACATCAAATCGTTCAAATGCTAAAACTAAAATGAAGGTGATTAATAAAAATATTGATTATGTCCTATCAGCTAAAAAAATACCAGGTATACCTGATATTGCTGAATGGTTAGAAGTGGGTGTTGGAACATCATTTATAGATAAATATAAACAAAAATATAATTTAGCTTAGTCTTTATATATTTATAACAAAATATTAATTAATAAATTTATTATGTTAAAAATTATAGGTCTTATAGTAGTAATTCTAATAATCGGAGCTGCCGTTTATTATTTCGGTTTTTATAAAAGAGGAAAAATAAATGACCGTGATGGTGATTACATCCCAGATGAGATAGAAGATACAATTGAAGATGTAAAGGCACATGCTAAAGAAGTAAAACGTAGAGCCAAAAATGTAAAAGCAGAAATTAAAGACGTAGTTAAGGAAGTTAAAGACGTAAAAGATGCTATAAAAGGTAAAAAACGTAGAGGTAGAAAACCAAAAGCTAAAAAATAAAATATGAGCAAATATAATTTAATTGACATTTACGAACAATATCAAATAGGCTCAGGCTTCACTAGAGATTTTGATTACGCAGGAATGTTAAATGCAGGATTAAAAACAGGAGTTGACACTGATATTGAAATTTTAAGAAAAATGTCTGATGACTTTGAAGATGTTAATTATCATAGAGAAAATAACCACTTACAAATGGCTATTGATGCATTAGAAGAAGGTGCTATTAAAGAAGCAAGTATGTATTTTGGAGATTTTCATGCTGAAATTAAATCAACCATGGAAACATTTGGTATGGACATTGAACCTACATTAGGTAAATTTATGGCTTCTAAAATGGAAGAAAATGAAGCGGTTGATTTAGCAATTGAAGCCTCTCAAGAAAAAGCGGGTATGGAAGTAGATGAATCATTTAATTCATTGGCTAAAAAATTAGATAAACAAAAAGGAATTGATAAAGACGAAGCAGCTAAAATTGCTGGTAAAATAGCTAATATTAAAAGAAAAGGTGGAGGTAAAGGTCCAACTGCTAAACAGAAAAAAAGAATGAACGAAGAAGATAAAGCTTTAAATATGACTGCATCTGCAGAAACTCTTAGAAAAATAATTTTCAAATTATTAGATGATGGACAAATCCAACCAGAAACAGCTGATGATATTTTAAATGCCATTTCAAATTCCCCTTCAGATAATGTATATGAAGCTAAGGATAAAAAAGATAAAGACAAAGAACCTAGAGATGGAGTTAAAAGTGCTGCATCTAAATTAGGAATGAAACCAAGTCATATAAAAGAAGTTAGAATTGATCGTGAAGTAGCGGAGCGTATTGAAGGTATGCTTAGTATACCATTAAAAAGGAAATTTTTAGATTCATTTATGGATTTATGGCAAGACTTAATTGAAGAAGATCCATTTTATGCTGAAGATGTAATCAACCATTTGAATAATGAAATGCATAAAGAAATAGATGGTTACCAAGCAATGGGTGATAGATTAGCAGGCTTAGAAGAAGATACAGCTATTGATGAAGAAGATTCAGTTGAAGAAGGGTATGAAGATACAAAAGGTAAAGCACTTTATCCTATCCTTAAAGCAGGTGCTAATGCAACTGGAGATGAAGTTGAAATGTATGTAAAATCATTAGCTAAAGATATTGAGTTAAATGGTAAAGAACAATACAGTGATTTCACATCAGATGATTTTGTTGAAGATTTCAAAAATTACATTGCTGATAAATCGTTACAAGAACATTTTAAACGATTTATGTAAAATAAATTAAAATAAATTAAAGATAAGCGCGGTAACATTTGGTTACCGCGTTTTTTTTTCGTATATTCACGTGTTGTTATGATTAAGTAGCAACACTAAAAAATAAAGGTTATATTATGAAAACATTTAAAGACATTAAATTCGAAGCACATAAAGTAGGTAAAGGAGCAATTCAAGGATTACTTATGTTAGATAATGGTATTGAATTATCAGTTGTAGCAGGTGAAGGTATGTACAGTACAGGTAAAGGAGGAGTTAGAGAGGCAGTTAGTAAAGTTGAAGACGCTTCTTCATTTGAAGTAGCTATATTTGATCAAGCTGGTAATTTCATTAGTGCTGATAATGATTTAGTTTTAGGATGGCAATCAAGAGAAGATATAGATAAATTAATTCAAATACACTCATAAGATGGATAAAGAAAACAAAAGATACGTTGTTACAATGGATATGTACGTTTATGCTGATAATGATTATATGGCTAGGAAACGAGCTAATGATTTAAAATTATCAATTGAAAATAGACGACACTCAGATCAAATTGTAGTGTCAGAAATAGGTGAACAACCATTTGCTTCAACACACTATCGTAAATTGGATGATCCAACATTTACACCTAAAGATATGTCTAACGAACCATTACCATTTTAATATGAAAAAAGGAGATTGGATATTATATAATAATAAACGTAAAAAGTGCTTTGGTATACACCATAATGGTAATATTTTAATAAAAATGAATGGTACTCTAGTACAAGTAAACAAAGATAAAATACAGACTTATGCATAAAAATGTGGTTACCCGGAGGAGGGTTCGTATATTTACATATAAGTGGGACACGAAGTTTCATTATTAATTAAAATAAAGGTTATGTCAAACGTAATTCAATTAGATTTATTTCACGGAAAAGTATTAACAACAGAACAACAAGAAGAAGTTAATAGATTTATCAAGAACCAAGCTGAAAGAGCTATTAAAGCTGAGAAAAGGAATAGTAAAATCATATCAATGCTTGATGAAGCAGGTTTTGTTTATGGTCAAGATTATAGTAGTAATTTTGAAGTTGAAGAAGTTACTAAAGAACAAAGATTTGGTTATGGTTATAATAACACAGATTATGAATTTGAAGTTACTTACACTCAAAATACAGGTAATGTTTTTCTTTGGGTTAATACCATTCAAAGTGGTGAGCTTAAAACATATAAAAGTAGTGTAGATGTTGAAGGTGATAAATTAATGTGTACTAGTGTTACTTCACAATACAGACATTATAAGCCAAGTTCATTACTTGTTAAGTATAAAGAACATAACGAACGTATAGTAGGTGAATTAGAACATAAAAACAAGCAAAGTATTGCTTTAAATAGTATAGTTGTTAATTTCCAAACATTCTATCCTGAAGCTAAAGTTACTATTGGTTCTGATTATTATAGAAATAGAAGAAATTATACAGATTTTCCAATTGTTGAAGTTAAATTTCCATCAGGTAGTTGGGTTTCATTTCAATTAGGTTATGGTGATAAGATGGAGGAAGCAAGATTTTACAAAAAGTATGATGCTCAAAGTGAAACAACAAAAGATTTATTAGATAGATTTAACAATCAAAAAGCTAAATAATATGAATAAAAAATGGAATCCAAGTAATTGGCAAGGTAGATCAAAAACCCAAGTTGAAAATGGTTATAAGCTAACAGGAATTATACTTACAGCATTTACCATAGGGATATTAATAGGAATTTTTTATGGAATTGGTAAAGAATATGGAATATGGTAAATTATAGAAATAGATACGGAGACGAGTATACGTTTACTAAACAAGAGGATGGAACTATACTATGGGAAGGACCTTTCGAGCATGTTAGAATAGGCTTTCCAAATGTATATAAGGCAGCTTATCAGCAGTTCCGGAAGGATGGAGGTCAGTTAAACCAGCACGAATTCGAAGAGAAGGTACATGAGCAGATATATGATCAAGATGGTAACTGGTTAAGAAAAGGACCTATAACAGAAGATTACGGACCGATGGTATTCTCAGATACTGACAATATGAATATGGTTGACCCTTCAGGAGGACCTTATATTAAACAGCATATGAACTTAGGACAGTTCGGCAAAGAGCTTAATGGTAGATGTGTTAGCACCTTTACTTGGGATAAAGATAAGAAAGCATATGAGATACAGACTTACGGAGAGTTTGATCATCTAGCAGATAGTAAACGTATAGGAGGATTAACTGTTTAATAATAAATAATATGAAAGTAGAAAGACAAGTTTTGCATAATTGCTTGGATAAGGCAAAGAGTTTTCATAAATTAGGCGAGAAAGATAAGGCAAGAGACTATTGTGATATGGGAATTGGTTTTGTTGCCGCTAAAAAAGAAGATGGTGCTGATGGAGAAGATTTAATTGAAGGAGTTAAAATTAATTTATGGTTAGAACGTTTTTGGATGTTCTTAGAAAATAAAAATTTAATGTTATAATTATGGGATTTAGATACGACGACGATAGTGGAAATGGAAAATGGTGGGAATTTATGTTAGGTTGGAAATGGCCTCATCAAGGGTTTACAATTGGTTACGACTTAGTAGAACCATCAGAAAACCACCAAGACAATGAAATGACTTATTACACAGTATTAATTTACTTAGGTCCACTTTCATTAATTTATAACTGGGGTAATCACGATTGGGATGAGTAATATAGAAGATTTATTGTATAGTGCTTACCA
>Ga0181389_1000149_pt1 | contig 26921 bp, 39 predicted proteins | sample 12SPOviralmetaG_FD_130121 | JGI IMG/M metagenome (GOLD analysis project Ga0181389, IMG submission 130121) | Marine viral communities from the oligotrophic San Pedro Time Series (SPOT) site, San Pedro Channel, CA, USA - 12 SPOT_SRF_2010-06-29 | ecosystem: Environmental > Aquatic > Marine > Strait...
TGATTCTCTGCAGCAAGCATCATCTTTTTAATAGATTTACGTTCGTCATAGTAATCAATAATAATATTAGGAATAACGCCATCAGTATTTTTACTGTATGTTGAACCATTTGCTGCAATAGCATATGTGTCATCGTGCTTTTGATTTGTAGACATATAATAGTCTACACCATTAGGTTTATTATACGATGCATCTTTGTTTAAAGTTTCTGGTGACATATTCCATTGCACAATAATATTCGGATATAGAGAATTTAAATCAAATGATACTACCCAATCATGCATGCCGACTTGAGGAGATTTAACATAACCACCTTCAAATCTTTCTTTAAGCATTTCATCACCATGCACAAGCGGAGCTGTACGTTGCCAATTAAGCTTACGATATATAATTGATTCCCATATTGCAGTGGTACCAAACGTGTCAGTATAATTTACACCACCTTTATATGCCACAGTCATAGCAAGAGTAATCAAACCCATCTTATCCTCAAGACGATCTACGAGTTCAACATCTTTCATGTTATAATCAATGTATTTTTGGAAATCATCTTTGTAAAGATTTTTAAGAGAGCCAGATTCTTCGTAAGAAAGTTTCTTTTCTCCAAGTACTACCTTTGCAATATGGTCAAGCTTATATGATTCTTGTGCACCATATGTGTAACCAAATTTTGAAATAAGTCTAGATAATCAAGAGTTTGGATGCCAGCAAGGTTGTATGTTGTTGCTTCTTGACCACGCTTATTAACTTTACGATGATCAACCATGCCCCATGGAGAAAACTTCTTTACAGATTCTAGTCCAAGTACACGATTGATTCGATTTACTAGATACGGAATATCGAAGAACTTGACATTCCAACCAGTGATAACATCTGGATATGCAGAAGGCATAGACCAATAGTCTAAAAATTTGAGAAGAAGATCAATCTCGTTATCGCATTTAGTATAGCGTACAGGTTTAATGAGGGCTTTTTCGGTGTCATAATTACCCATAGCCCACACTCGGTATACACCGTCAATATTATTTTTTATTGTAATAGCTAGTACTTCTTGATCTGCGATATCAGGCTCAGGAAACCCATCTTCGTATGCAGTTTCAATATCGATAGTACTTACATTAATTTTATCACGATCCCATTGAATATCACCTGGATATCGTTGTGTAATATATTGATGAATATAGTTTGCGTGACCATAGATTTTTAAACCTTGAACATCACGATATTGTTCAAGCCACTGTTTTGACTCACGCATAGAATCAAATTCTACTGGACCAATTACAGCGCCATCTAAGCCACGCCATTGAGACTCAGTTTTTGACGGCACAAAAAACCGGGGCTTAAAATTATCTTTTTTATAAACTCTTTTACCAAGACCGTCATAGCCTCGATATAACATTGAATTACCATAACGAACTACTGATGTATAAAATGCTGACATACAACCTCCAAATCAAGTACTATTATACCAAATTTTGACGGGTTTGTACACAAAAAAACGCACTAAACAGCAAACGATTCTCCGCAACCGCATGACGCTGTTGCATTAGGATTTATAACTTTTAAATAAGAACCACCGAGTTCAGTAACATAATCTACAGTACAACCAAGCACAAACATTTCTGCAATTGGATCTACTACTAAATTGCCAGTTGTTGGTGCAGTATCTGTCATTTCCCAAACATAGGTAAAACCAGAACAGCCGCCGCCCTTTACAGACAATAAAACATTTGGCTGTCCTACTTTTTCTAAGTATGCTTGTGCTGATTCAGTCAGCTCAACCAACAGCGCGCATCCTTTCTACTAGACGATCTGCACGATTTGTGACTTGACGATACCAAGCGCTATCTACCATTTCGTCTGCAGCTGCATTCCAATCTTGGGCATCAACACCACGTTTCATGCCTTTAAATTTAGAAAGCCGTGGTCTACCCATATTGAACATCATATTAGCTACAATTTGTTGGACTTCTTCTGGCAAGTCGTAATAATCGGGATAGAGGGTTTCGCAGTCAGACAATACAATTTCGACGTCTTTGTCAAAACACTCGTTGACTCGTTCTTCAGAGATTTCTGTCCCGACTGATTGTCCATATTCTGGATCATCGTTCCTAACCAGATGACCAATGCCAAAAGTAGGAAGGTCGAGATGATCAAGATAGATTTCATATTTAACTCCCTCATCAATTTTTAATTGTTCTCTTAGTTCATCAATATTCATTATTCTCTCCTATGGCAAGTCTACATAATACGGCAATTTATTATCTATATCTGCTGTACCACGTTTGCTTTTTTCATAATTTTCTCTATAAATTTTTGTATAATCTGGTTCGCCTGTAGGTAGACGAGCTACCTTATTTCCACTACAGTCATACACCCATGGTCGTTTATCTGGATCTGGATGAAAATTGCTCATTAATTTTCTCCTATAAATGAGTCTGGAATATCTTTCATATTTGGTCTATCACAATCGCATGTAGTGCATACATCATTATGACATTCTTCACAATCAGGAGAATAGCAATGACACCTATGACCGCAATTTTTACAGTAACGTGGCGCGCTTTGCATGCTATTCTCCTATTTTGTTAGCTTAGCTTAGTATCTTGTCCCAAAACCATTTACATCTGCATTAAGTCTTCGCTCAAGTTCTGCAAGTGTATAATTAGATTCACGATACTTTAATGGTTGACTCATCGGTGTGCCGGGCCAACCACCTTTTTTTGCATCACTGAAACGCATACTAAAAATTGTTTTAATAAAACTACACATTTTTTGTATAAACCTCCAGTGTCTTATGGTTAAGTTCTGCTAGAAGGCTATAATAAGTATGCTCTGGATATTCATGAAGCAGATGACGAGCAATTTGCTCATTAGCCGCCACTTGACGAGACACTTGAATAGCTTTTCCTATAGAAAGAAACCAGCTAAAAAGACTGTTAGAAATATTAACAGTTACATCTTTAAGAGCTAATGAATAGCCCTTCATTACTATTGTTGTCATTCGATTTCCCCTTATGACTATTAATTGTGATCATTTGGGGACGCTTCTCTTCGGGAAGGACTACTTCGAGACCAATCGACAATATTCCGTCCGTCATATCAGCTCCTCGCACCTCAGTATATTCTGAGAGACGAAAGGATTTTTTGAATTTCCGCGCAGAGATACCCTTGTGAAGATATTTTTCTTGTGCTCTTCGTTGTTCGCGTTGAGCAGTTACAGTTAAAATATGATCTTTTACTTCTAAGGTAATATCATCTTTAGTAAATCCAGCAACTGCAAGCTCCACAATATATCTGTATTCGTCTTCGCGAACTACATTATGTGGTGGATACGTATCCTTAGCTTGGCTGTGAATATTTTCGAGCTGATCAAAAATACGATCAAACCCAATGAATGCCTGACGCGGTAATGCGTAGTTTCCTGTCATGTTAACCTCCGTTTATGGACAGTTGAGTGTACCCGATTATCGGCGTACATAATTATATATAAACTTTTTTTATTCGGCAAATGTAAAATATGTTGAATCGCAAGATAATCTTTGGCCATCTGGAGTTTTTACAATAACTGCTATAGAATTACCGTCACAATCTGGGACTACTACGCCGACATCAAGAATTTGACCTCTATATTCGTATAGTGTATGACCAGCCTCAAGATCTTCATTAATTTTTACTTTTTTCATTGCTTATTTCCAATATTATATTTTGGACATAATTCCCAAGAGTTTTTCTCTCTATATGGAATAATTTTAATTTGCCTCATTGGAGCTAATGGTTCTATTTTAGCACTCAACTCAATTGTAATTAAACCCCAATCACTCATAAGTTGTGCAATAGTATTACGACGAGCAATATCATTTTCTTCTAAATTAGATTTTTTACCATCTAATAGAAATAACTCTTTAAAATGCACAATGAAATATCTACCTTGCTTATGCAAAATATGACATGATTGAAATAATTTTTGATCTTTACGGGATGCGACACCAATTCTTGTAAGTGTTTCTCTAACTTTCAGAAAATCATCTGGTTCGTTTAGAGTTACCTCAAGCATTGAGGCAGGTGTCCACTCAACTAATTTATTTTCTTCCACCTTTATAAACCTTTTTTCTCAATTCATTAATATGTTCAGATGTGAGAAGGGATAAGGCTTGGCGAGATTTTTCATTATTATAGCCATAATATTCCTTAACTACTTCCACGTCACTTACGGTTTCGGGTTTCAACCATTTAGAAAACCTTTTCCGTTTACGTACTATATTTATATAAAAATCAAATTGTAAACGGTTATCGATATGATGATAGCGGTTCATCTCATTTGCAATCACAACAGTGTCATGAAAATAAGATAGACCTCGATTTACCATATACGAGTTATATCCTTTTTCTGCAATGTCATCAACCATTATGTCTTTTTTAGTATCATTAATTGCTTTTAAATATTCAAATGGATTCATAGTATATTGCTTTCATGCCTTTGAGCAAAACTGATGCCAACGTAAGATCCTAAACACAAAATAATTAAACCACCCTTTGATAAGAAAAATGAACCAATAATAGTTATTAAAAGAACCAATATTAAAGTTGTGTAGTCTCTTCTAACAGACACGGCGTCATAGTCTGTATCATCATCGCCATTAAGTAACCAATTAAGCAAAGTTCTCTACTCCACCTTGGTATTTTTCATAATCGATTTCAGCTTCTAAAACTTCTTGAGTAAAATCTTCGGTGTTTACTTTATTCAAATGAGTTCTATTCCAATATACTTGAGGTACAGTTCTATGACCTTCTTCTTTTAGGAATTTTTTCTTATCGAGATCGTAGCTAATATTGATTTCAAAAAAATCATATCCCCATTCTGTCAATTTCTTTTTCATAATAAAACAATATGGGCAATCATCTTGAGTATAAAGATTTAGTTTAATCGAATTGTACATTAGCCATTACCTCTGTTAAACACGCAACTATATTCAATTCATGATCAGCTACAAATGCATTTTTGTATTGATAGTCTGCAAGAATTAAAACTAATTGCGGTATTGATTGAGCTGATACTTTATCAACCATACGATCATATATTGCACGAAATATTGCTGCAGCATCTGTATCTATATTATTTACTACCCAAGATCTCATCTTCTTAAAATCTTTATTTTTCAAGTGAAGAAAAAGTGCATCGTAATTTGCATCAGAGACGTTTGCTAAAACAGTGCTATCAATAGAACCATTGGCAATTCCACATCTTTGCAATTCATTAAGAACACGACGCCAATCAGGTGTATATTTCATAATTAGTTCAGCAAGAACTTTACTATCAAATGATACTTCTTCTTTATATAGAATGTTAGCAGCGCGATCCATAAATTGACCACACAATTGAACCATATCTTTTTTAGATGTGTTGAATTCATATACACCACAACGCGAATGTAATGGCTCAATAATTCGATTCTTAAAGTTGCATGTTAGAATAAATCGACAGTTATTAGAAAATTCTTCGATAAATCCACGAAGAGCTGGTTGTGTCGATTGAGGATTAAGGTAATCTGCCTCATCGAGGATGACTACTTTGTAGCCACCCTGCAATGAAACAGTGCTCGCGAATTGCTTGATCTTCGTACGAAGAGTATCAATATTACCTTCTTCTGAACCATTAATGAGGATATGATCGAGATCAAGTTCATTACATAGTGCACGAGCAACAGTTGTTTTACCAAGACCTGCAGAACCAGTAAAAAGCATATTAGGCAATTCACCAGATTCTACAATCTTGAGAAATGTATTCTTTAAATTAGTAGGAAGAATACAGTCTTCTATTTTAGAGGGACGATATTTCTCGACCCAAAGGAAGTCATTAGACATTTACAAAAGCTCCATAACAAAAAATAATTATACCACATATTAAGCCAAATGTAAATGTTTATGCTGCTTCCTCTTCTGCTTCATCGTCATCTTCAAATTCTGCATCAGCTTGCATTGTTTCTACAGCTTGTACCATTTGAACAGCTTGATCGCGAAGAGTACCAATTGTAGATAACTCTTCACCTTTAAAGCCTCCGCGTTGCGTAATAGCATCGACTACTGCGATTGTGCTACGTGCAACTTTATTACCTAGATCCATTAGTTGATCTACTTGTTCTTTATCTGCCATGTTATAATTAACCTCCGAAGGTAGATGTTTTTTCGAGTGCGATCCAATATTGAACGTTCAACTCTTTATGAATGAACCGCGAGATAAACTTTGAGCTTAGTTCAACACTATAATCACCAGGAATAATCTTGAGATTATTGATGTTAATAACGAAACTAAAGTTTTGTGTAGAAAACTCACCATCAATATCAATTGAAAACGCATTTGATGTTGAGTTTTGTGATTCAACCACAGAAAGACACAAAGAGCCATCTTTTACAGAAACAGATACTTCACTATGGCCTAGAGTAGCAGCTGCTTTCTTTACTTTATTAAGAGTGTCAGAATCAAGATTAAACTTAACTTCTGCCTCAGGCATATTAATATCTTTTTGTGGTGTTGTTAGAGTCTCTTCGGGAGAGAAGAAGTACCTAACTTTTGAACGACCAGTCGAATCACCAACAGTGACTGACTCATCTTCAAACTGAAGTCGAGGACCATCAACCAAACCAAGAACACCGATAAATTCATTTAAATCATAGATGCCGAAGGGCTGCGGGAATTGTTCTTCTACAACTGCTGTAGCGAGAACGTTCTTTGCCTCTGAAATTGTTTTAATCGTACTACCTTCTTTGATTAGAAGGTTTTGATTAATACCTGAGAAATTTCTCAGAATATTTAGTGTGTTATTAGATAGTTCCATCATATACCTCATTCATTAATATAGTAGTTATTATACCACATGTACATAGGTTTGTACATAGTTAAGCGACCATTTTACTAAAATTCTTTTCTTTCTTAAACTCAATTTTAGTATTAAATTTACCGTCAAGAACTTCACCTTTATGTGATATGACAAAAACATTAGTGTCATTATCAAGTGTGTGCAAAATCTTTAATAGATTCTCAATACCTTCATGATCTAGACTCGAATCAAATGTTTCGTCAAGAATAAGAAGGTTTGTAGCTACAGAATTTTTCATCTTAGCAATTTGTCGCCATGTAAATAGAAGTGCCAAATCAATTCTTTGTTTTTCTCCTTCTGAGAAGGATGCATACGTAAATTCATCACGATGGCGAGAGCGAATAGTTTCGTGGAATGATTCATCAAGATTAAAATGTACAAAGAAATCTAGAACTTGAAGATACTTATTAATCAGCTGATTCATAACAGGCAAGTATTGTTTAATAATTTTTGTTTTAATACCAGTATCTTTTAGCATTTCGTTAATTACTATATTATAATTAAACTGCTCAGATAATTTTAATTTTTCTTCAAGTAATTGTGATTTTGATTCTTGATATTGAGTTAGCTCAAATTTGGCTTTATCTAAATCAACGCTAACTTCTTTATCTAAGAATTTCTGATACTCTGCAATATCTTGCTGGAGTTTTGAAATCTCTTGCGAGTTGGAAGTGAGTTCCGATAACCTAGTTCGAAGCGTAGAAAGTAACTCATTTTGCACGCCAATCGCTTCTTCCACCTGGAGGCCTTCTTCTCCAATGGCCTTAAGCGCTGTCTTCCCGCTATTCTGAGATTCTTTTTCTGCCCGTAAAATCTCATGTTTATGGCCGTCTGAAATGGCTTGGTCGCATACGGGACACGCCTCATTCTCTTCAAAAAAGGTGATCCGTTTCCCGATGTCGCCGAGACGCGTTTGCCTATCTTGACTTCTGAGTAGTAGGTTCTGTTTCCTATCCTGTAGAGATCCGAGCCCGTCTTCGGCTTCAGATATTGATTCATCGAGTCCGACGCTAAGCTCACTATTCTTAGCCTGTAATTCATCGATGAACCCCTGCGATGCATGTATCTTAGATTCATATTGGTTCCTACTTTCATTTGTAAGAGCTGTAATATCACGAATATATTTGTTTTGTGTGTCGATTTTTGTTTTGTTTATTTCTTGTGTGTGTTCGATATCTGATAGTCGTTGTTTCAAACTATTTGATTTTTCTCTCAAAAGAACATTCATTTTTGAGAATACATTAATGTCAAGCAAATCTTCGATTACTTCTCTGCGTACCCATGCAGATAGCTGCATAAATGGAATAAACGAAGAAGAACCAAGCACAACAACTTGGTGAAATGATTTATGATTTAGTTTTAGAATATTTGCTTCTAAAATTTTTTGATATTCTTTTGAATGAGATGATTGATTAATCATCGTACCATTTTTCCAAATCTCAAATATTTGTGGTTTAATACCACGTACTACTTTAAACTGTCCTTGACCAATAGAAAACTCAACCTCAACCAAGCATCCTTTACCATTAATTGAATTAACCAATTGAGGTTTATTAATATTTCGGTGTGGCTTACCAAAAAGACTAAAGGATAATGCATCGAGCATAGTTGATTTACCAGCACCATTACCTCCTACTACTAATGTAGTTTTATGTTCGTTTAAATTGATTTCAGTAAATGTATTTCCAGCAGATAGGAAATTTTTATAACGAAGTTTATTAAAATTAATCATGCAACCTCAAGTGCTTGCGCTTCAATCATCAATTCGCGAACTTGATTTTTAATTTTATTCTTATCAAGTTCTGTTTCAACAGCATCAATATAAGTATCGACAATATCTTGTGTATCATCAAAGCTCATATTATCATCATCAACATTTTCGCCTATAAACTCACTAAAGTTTTCAGCAATTTTTAATTCGTAAATATCTCTATTTTGAATGCGATCAACAAAACGATCAAATGTAAATTGGTCTGCTTTATTGACTACAACAATCTTTACAAATTTATTATCTAAGTGCGAAACATCATAGTTATTATACTCTGTTTCGTTGTCATTGTACACTATTTTTTCAAATAAAGTGTATGGATTTTTAATTTGAGTAATCTCTCGTGTTTCGGTATCGATTACTGCAAAGTGTTTAGCTTCGTGCGCATCGTTCCAGAAAAATTCTAATTGAGAACCAAGATACCAAATATTGTCTTTCTTAGACTGTATATGATAATGACCAGTTAACACTTGCTCAAATCTTTTAAATGGTGCTGCATCTTGACCATGCTCATTTTTTAATCCACGCATTACTTCAAAACCTTGAAGTTCTAAATGACCACCTAACCAATCAGCTTTGCATTCAGCCACAAACTTCATTGATGATTGGTAATTTTCTGCATTAATCCAAGGCAAAAGAGCAATCTTCAATGAACCATATTCCATAACTGTAGGTTCCATTACAATATGGATTTCGTTCATATAATGGCCAAGACATTCTTTCAAAGAGTTTAAATCATTTGTATTTTTAAAATACGTATCATGATTACCTGGTATAATATCCATTTTCATACCATATTTGCGTAATGGATCTAAGAATACTTTACGATTGTGATTAAGAGCTTTAAAGTTTACAAATTTCCTGTGGTCATAATAGTCGCCCAAGTGTAAGATTTGTTCGATGCCGTTTTCTTGACAGTAAGGAAAAAAGATTTCTGAGTAAAATTTCCCTGCATTTTCGAGAAAGATTTCGGAAGAGTTACGTATGCCGCAATGTGTGTCATTTAATACTGCTACTTTCAAAAGAACCTACCTATAATACCAATTACTACATGATAACCCATCCAGCCTAAAAAGCCAAATACACATGCAAACAAAAGCATTTCAATACCATCGTGTGTAAGATAGTAATACTTTATTTTATTCCATAATTTTTTCATTTTAAAAAGTCCGATAAGTCTGAATCAACAGAGCGTGTTCTTTTTTTCTTCTTTTCTTCTTTTACAAATTCTTTTACTTCAACATCAACGTATCTTACTTTTTCAATGCGATCTCTGAGTGTATCGACAAAAGCGCCAACAACTTGTTGGGTCATTTCATCACCCATTTCGTTATCAACAAAGTTTTCAATGCCAGATTTTGTGAGGTATTTAATTTTAATATCTTGTTGCTTTTTCTCTTTTGCAATTCTTCGAAGAAAGGCATACCAAGTAATTTGTGTAAAATATGCAAATGCGTTTGGTTTTCCAGTGCGAGTAGCTGCTTCAATATCATAGTTCTCGATAGCTTTTAAACAATTCTCAACTGCATCCATGACCATCTCTTCGCGATATGTGTAGCGAATAAAATTAGATTTGTGTGACAAACCTTCAGCGATTCGTAAGAAACACTGAGCAATGTAATCAGGCACAATAGGCAGAACTTGGGAATTCTTTTTAGCTTCTTGAACAGTAGATACATAATCGACTACTGCTTGTGAAAATTCGGCGTTATTTACATAATGGATACTAGCTCTTTTTGAACGTGCCATTATTATTCTCCTTCATAATATAGGTTATTATACCACAGTGGGCGTCAAATGTAAACAGTTATTTTTTTATTTCTATTTTGCGTTTTAAGCATGTACAAAAGCTTATTTATATGGTATAATAAAGCATGCTTTGAGGGAAGAGATAGACCTATAAATAAACCGCGTCAATGCATTGTATCCTTATCTTTAAGCTTAAATCTAATAATATTAGAATCACTAGAATCATCATCTGCAATGGCTCGTAGTGTGTCTTTTATATCCTCTTTATTTTTTTCAGCAAATTTGTAATCTAAATACGAATCCATCTCTTCTTCAGACATTTCATCAATATCTATTTCACTTAGAACCTCGTCTAAATTTAAGCTTTTTCTACCCTTACCTGAATTTTCAGCTTCTTTAAGTGCTTGTACATAATGCACTGCCAAGTCAGTCGAAGGATTCATTTGACCAACAATATGCAATGCGTTTAATGTTTGCAAATCAGACACGTCTTCAGTAAATGACATCCATGGTTTGAATGAATAATATCGCACATTTCTTTCATAATCATCAACACACATAAGTTTTAGTACCTTGCGAATAACAAGATCTGGTTCTTCTTCAGTAGGCTCGTTCATAACTTCGCAAATAATTTCTTCGTCATTAGCTAATTTTAATTGTTTAAGATTTGTCATAGATTTACCTTATAAGTTCTATAATCAAATTGTTCTTTCTTATACATCTTAAGCCTTTCATAGGAATGTAATAAACAAAAATTTTGGCGTGACTGCCAACTCAAATCATCTGTAATATCATACAATTGCGTTATTGTACCATCACTGCTTTTTCTTAAACCTCTACCAATCGATTGTAATACTCTAATTTGCGACTTTGATGGAGAAGCAAATATTATGTTATGCAATTCTTTTATATTTATACCTGTGCTAAATGTTCCTAAAGAAGCTACAATTATAGCATCTTTCTGATTTTCTACAATACCTCGAATTGCTTCTCTATCAGAAGTTTGTGTGTCACCTGAAACAAAAAATACTTTTCTCGATGTATCTGCTTTATCTCGAATTGCATTAAAAAGTGGTTTACCATGTTTTTCTACGTAATTATATAATACTAAAGTATTACCTTTCATATCTATAGCTAAATTTTTAATAAAATTATTTCGTTTTTCGTGGGTTACAATGTAGTCGATTTCATCCTGATATGTTCGCGGACCAAATTCCTTACGTATTTTCTCTGCGTAATCAAGTACGATTCGTTTAATGGCGAGCTTAGCAAGAGTATCGTCATCTTGTAAGGCCTTTGTTGTGGTAACGCGGTATATTTTACCGAATAAACCTTGGAGTACGAGTTCATGTGTTTGGGCTCCATCTAATGTTCCTGTTGTTCCAAATCTAAATTCTGCTTCACTACATTTATTCATTATAGTCATTAAAGACTTTGATTTAAATCCGTGACATTCATCTCCGAATACACAACCAAACTGCTGAAACCATTGTGCTTGTAACCTATGCACTGATTGCCACGTGCTAACGATAATTCTTTTTTCAGTAGTTTTATCTTTTCCCGAATATATCCTGTGCACATTTGTTTCTACATCATATCCGTATTGCGCAAAATCGGAATACATTTGCTCAACTAAAGAAGTTGTAGGCACAATAATTAATATTTTTTTATTATAGGTTTCAAGATACCATCGCAGTAAAGCGTATATAATTAACGATTTTCCTGATCCTGTTGGGGAAAGAAGGATTGCTCTTTTTCGGGTAATCGCTTCTCCAACACAGTCAAACTGATAGGAACGAATGTCAAAAGGAAGATTAAGACTATCGACAAATACCTTAAGATCGGATGCATTGATGCGAATTCGTTCATTTGGATCACCGTATGCAGAAGGTTGCGGATCTAATATGTATCCTCGCTTCTTGCAAAATTCGGCTAAATGATAAAATAAACCTGCAGGTAATTCATTAGTAGATCTACTATATAATCTAATTTTACCATCCCACATACGATTACGAAAAGCTGGCATAAATTTATAACCAGGTACAAAAAATGAGAAAAACTCATTTAGTTCCTGACCTACGCCGCTATCGCAATCTATAAAAAGATTGGAATGATTTAACTTCCAGACTCGAATTGTTTCCATGAAATAATATTACGTATTGTTTGATGCCGCCATTTGAGATTATCTATAATCTCGGTTAATACCTCAATGAGGGTTTTATAGTATTGAATTTTTTCTTCTGACTTTTGTATATCTAAATCAGAATTATAATAATAGTCCATTTCACCTTTTAGAATCTTAAGTCCATCAGTCGGATCATATGTCCAACCAAGAGCATCCATTTTTTCTTTAGACATCTTACCATTATACCAAAGCCATTTATCACGCAACAATATTTTTTGTTGGTGTTCAGACTTCTTTAATTGCAATTTAGTTGTAGAAAGAAGAGAAAGATATTTAGAATGAAGCATCGGAGTAAGTCTCGAAGATTCATCTAATTTCATATTATCGATTTGGCTATCTTTAGCCCACATATCGTGTATTTTTTTAAGATCAAACATAATGTATATTATACCACAAAAAAGTCAATTTGTACAATTAAAAATTATACCAGTTCAAAATAATTAAATCTAAAAGCTGCATTAAAAACAATAAATTCTGTACCTTGTGCAGTTGATTCAAATACTATATCGCCTAAAGAAATAGGCACACAATCTATATATCTTACTTGTTTAGTTAAATTATTATGGCTTGACAAAATAGAAAGAGTCACATCAGCATACGTAGGCGTAGGTTGCATAGCATTCCCCCGCCTCTGCGCCCGGGTAGGCACAGCTGTATCTAAATTAGTATCCAATAATCTACGCATCCAATCAAACATTTCTGAATAACCTTTTAAATTTTCATCTAAAATGACATTACAAGATAATTCATTAAATGTTAATTTATCGCCAGGAAATGGTACACCAGCTACTTTCTGATATGGCATTTCGACTGAACTCATAATCATACCAGGATGTGTTACATTTTGGCAGAAAAACTCTAGATTAGGATAATTACGCCTATCAATTGTCAGTTTAAAACTGGTAGGTTGTAAGTAGTTAAAATTTTCTGTTAAATTAGCCATATCTCTATTTATACAAGTTAGAAAGAAAAATGGGCAGCCGAAGCTGCCCAAGTTTTATTAGTGTTATTGCGATCTATGCGCCGAGGATGTTGTCGACACGGAAGATTCTGTAGTATTGGTTAGTCTTAGCTGTTGCAAGACCATCAGCAGGAGCTGCACCAACGAATGGGTTTGAGACCATGCCGTAGCGAGTCTTAAAGCCAATCTTCGGCTGGAATGTATCCTCACCAACTGCACGTACCATTGTTAGTGGAACGTATGGGCAATAGAATACACCTGCGTCATATGGGTTTGTGCCCTTATAACCAACGTTGATGTAATCACCAGTTGCATATGGGTCAATGTAGACTCTCATGCGACCGTTGAGTGTACCAGCAAATGTGTTGCCAGTGTCATCTACGTTCAAGTTAGTATTCATTGCTGGAGCGTAGTCAAGCATACCTGAAGCAGCAAGTGCTGAAGCTACGTCAGATGAACAGATAGCAAAGTTACCTTTTCCTCTACGTGTTTCTTTAGCAATTGTGTTAGCTTCGCGCTCGATCTGAAGAATCAGACCTTTAAACTTCTCAACTGACCAACGACCATCGGCATCTGTTTGTACGTCGAAGATACCATTGATTGCTGTGTTAGATGTACCTGCACCGGTTTTTGCCTGTGAGTTAATGGTACGAATAACTTCGCGGTTGATTTCAGCCATGATCTCAGTTGACAGAATGTTAGCCAACTCAGTTTCAGCGTCAAGACCATGAATTGCTTTAAGGTCTTGTGCCAATTCCAAGCTGTATTCTGCTTTGAGTGCACGTGATTTGGCAGTAACAGTTGCCTTATCGATTGTGAAACCCATTTCAGCAAAAGCTTCTCCACCGGCTGCACCGAGTGCTTCAGCTTCTGGTGTTGTGTAAGCATCACCAGTTACTGGACCAGCACGCTCGTTGTTGATGCTTGAATCAGAGTTAGCATCAGTCAAACCGACGAGGCCTGATGGCTCGCCTTGAGCAGCTGCAGATGAATCACCTGAGAAGCCAACAGCGGCTTCTGCAAATAGTGCTTCATCACCATTTACTACACCAGCTTTAGTTGTCTTATAGCGTGACTTCATCGCGAAGATGAGACCAGTTGGACCTGACATTGGCTGAACGCCACAGATGTCATATGCCATAAGATTAGGCATTGCGCGACGGACAAGCGCGATGAGAACTGGATTCCAGTTATCAGCTGCACCACCAGAAGCCACAGTACCTGCGCCGGCTGCGTTAGTTGGAGTCTCCATGAGGCCTTGCTCACGAAGGGCGATTTCTTGGTTTTCTAGAATTGCTGCAGTAACAGCTTTTCTGTGACGATCAGTAATAGTACCAGCTGATTCTTCGTTCAGTACCGGTGCCCATTTCTCGATCAGAGTATCATAGGATTGCATTTTGGACTCCCAATTATTTGTTCGATTGTTTGATTGCATTTAGATACTGTTCCATTGCTGAAGAAACATTTACTGGATCAGATCCATCATCGTCTTCTACAATATCAGCTGTATCAGTTACTTTTTTGGTGAAGTATGATTCTTTGATTTGAACGACTTTCGTAGAGAAAGTGTCCCAATCTTCGAAGTCAAGATCTTCGGCCAACTTCATAAGTTTTTCAACTTGAGTTTCGGCGAGATCAGAAGCATGTTCACGCACAATTTTTTCGCGCTGTAAGTCTTCTAATTCACCCTGCATTTCGATTGATTTAGCAGTTGTTTCGTTAAGAGCTGTTTCCAGTTCTTCAACACTTTCTGCCAATTCATCAACGAGATCAACTTTTGATTCTGGTACTTCGATGTAAGACTCAGTGAACAAATCTTTCAAGTTGTTCATAAATCCTTCAGCGATTTCTGTACGCAAACCAGACTGGACGGCAAGTTTATTTTCTTCCATCCAATTCTCAACTACGTAGTTTAAGTAGCTGTCGACCTTTTCAACGAGTTCTGCTTTAGTAGTAGCAACTTCTTCAGCAAGTTCTTCGTCGTACTTCTCTTCAAGACGATCAATTTCTTCAGCTAATTTTGATTTAATAGCTGCTTCAAAGATTGTCTCTGCTTTACCCTTGAACTCATCAGAAAGAGTTGCCTCTTCTGCGACGAGTGCATTAAGATCTTCTGAAAAATCAATATTGACATCGAGTTCTGGAGTTTCAGCAATTGCTGTAACTGCATCTTCGTCAACATTAAATCCTTCCATGTAAGCTGCTTTCAATTGCTCTCTTGACATTTTCTGCAGTTTACCCATCATGCCAGCCATTAGTGCGGCTTTTGTCTTAGGCATCGGATCTTGTTTTGTTTGATCACCTTTACGCTTTGGTGCAGTACCTGTAGCTTCACCTGCTTTATCAACAGATGCTATAGACTGTGCCTCAGCGTTTTTTGGATCATGAGTTTGAGCTTCCACGATTTCGTTCTCGTCATCATGGAGTTCAATTTCTTGATTTTCTTCAGTCATAATTGACTCCTTTTTTATTTAGTTTTGAGCAACGAGAGGAAATTCTTAAACTCACGAACCTGTGTCTCATAGAGATCAGCACGAGGAGCTTTCTTAATTTCGGTCTCCATTCTTTCAATAGTTTGTGCTTCGATAATACCGTTGTTCCATACCCACTCAACACCTTCCATAACTCCATTAACAAATGCGCTAGGTGCCGATGGATCCTGAACAATATCTACTGCATTGAGTAGAAAATCATCCTTGACGATCATTGCGTTATTACCTCGTTCCAAACTTCCCATACCACGAGTCGAGACTCCTAAGTTGATACCGCCATCGAGCAAACCGCGAACGATCATGCCCATTGGTGTTTCCAAAATAGTAGCCTTACCCACAACATCGTTACCTTTCCAATCAAGGGATTCGATTTTGTGAGAAACTTTGTCTAAGTTAACAGTCGGTCCTTCAGGGTGATTTAGTTCACCTACAGCTCGGCCCTTGGAAACTTGTTCAGTTACATATTTGCTAACTGCATTTTCCATAATTGGCTTCGGATATATTCGACCGTTACGATTCTTTGTTTCTGCTTGCATGAATACACCTTCAATGGAATATTTCTTTCCACCATCAGCCTTTGCTTCTGTTAAGACCTCGAGATGATCTTCGTTGTATTCAGCAATCAGTTTCATTTTTTAGATACCTTTATAAATTCTGCGCCGGCTTTTTTAGCCATTCCTAGAGATGGATAAGTATCTAACTTCTCCATGTCTATATAGGTAACAAATTTTCCCTTTTCTTTATGCACCATTAGATGATTTTTTCCGATTTTAGTATCGAAAACATGTTCACCGGCTGGCATACCTTTTTTTCTTAATTCGCTAAAAGTTCTCATTTGTTACCTTTATTTATACTTTTATTACTTTTCATCTTCGATTTCGTCTAACATTTCTTCAACTTCTTCATCAGTTACGTCATCCACATCGTCATCTTCTTCTTCGACTTCGTCATCTTCCTCATCTCCCGATTCATCGGCTTCAGACTCGCCCTCTGTTTCAAGGTCAAGTTCGAGCTGATCAATACCATCTTCATCCCCCACGACGTCATCATCATTATCGTCATCTGATGCTCCATTAAAAATTTGATCTGCTAATCTAATTTTTTCTTGATCTAATAAATCATCTAATTTAATAGTCATCATACTACCAAAGGTCTTATTGGCTTTATTATAATCTTGATCTAAGGCTTGTTGAATAAGCTCTTGAGCTGATGGCCATTCAGGCTGTTGGGTTTCTACTTCACTCACTGTCATCTCCTTGTACAGGTTTTAATTCAAATTTTTGAGCTGCTGGTTGTGCTGCTTGCTGCTCTTCTTCATCTGGTTCTTCTTCTGCTTCACCATTTATTTCTTTTGCCATATTATTAATATCTTCATCAGAAAGCATTAATACATTTTTCTGAATCCATTCTTTAGAATAGTATTCGCCAACATAATTAGACATAAGATCAAGCGTCTGTAATCTTTCTCTTAGTATTTCTGCATCACGTAATTCAGTAAAATGATTATCACGAATGTAATCAACTGTAATATCGTTTTTCCAATCTTCCCAATCTTCTTCAGTAATAATTCCTTTAATTATCAATTGCTTTTTTAATATGCCATAGAATAAATGAGCAAATCTCATTCTGATTCTATCAATAAACTTTTGGAATTTTAACTCATCACGATTAACTTCAGTAGATCTACCTAAACTAAATTGCTGTTCTTGTTCTAATCTATTAATAGGTACATTTAATGAACGATAAACTTTTTTCTGAAAATAAATAATATCTTCAATTTGGCCTAGATTTTCACCACCAGGCAATGTGCTAATTTCAGTACCCTTACCGCCTTCACGGCGTGGCAACCAAAAATCTTCAAGCATTGACATATGTTTACGATCATCTTTAATTTGACCAGTTGCTGCATCGTAGACGAGCTTATTACGATACTTAGTCATAATACTTTTCATATATTCTTCTGATTTACCACGAGGCATATTGCCTACATCAATATAGAATATGCGACGCTCAGGCGCCCGCGCGAGGCGATAGATAACTAAAGAGTCTTCCATCATACGTAACTGATTAATAGGCTTTAAAGCTTTATGCAAGTAAGAAACGATTTTCTTGCGATCTTCTGTCAATAACCCTGAAGTTACGTAACTTACTGAATCTGATGTCATTTTAATACCTGATGTTGAACTACCAGGTTTTTCTTGAAAGATAAAAAATTCTTCAGTTTTTTCAACTATTTTAGCACCAGTAATAGGATCTTTTTTAGTTTTTACTTTTTTAATCTTGCGCATCTTAGCAGCATCGATTGGGCGTATTTCTTGGATACCCTCTTTTGGATTATCTTCATTCACGACTAAGTGATGGTAAATTCTACCATCAACGTACCATCTTCTAAAAATATCGTGACCTAATTCTTTAAAATTAAGCATACCATAAATGTCATCAAATTCTTGTTTAATAACTTTTTTAATTCTGTCTGGAGCTTTAACATCGTCTAAGTTAAGATCTAATGTTTGTTCCATTTGAGCACCAGTAATAGACTCATTTACAATATCTTCAATGGCAGCATCAACTTCTGGATGCATCGCATTACCTCGATATTTCATAATCAATTGATAATTATCTTTTGAGTCGTCACCATCTAAATTTAGATATTGACCATAATGTGTACCTGATGCAGTTTGATAGCTTCCGCCCTCGTCATCACGCGGAGGCACAATAGAAGGAAGTTTTTCTGCTTCTTTCTTTTTTGAACGTTTGATTTCAAACCCAAAGAGTTTGATACCTTCGCTATTTCCTGCTTCTTCAGCCATTTCACTTCCTTATAAAAAATAGTAAGAGAGGCAGCAGAACCGCCTCTCTTTATTTATCTAGCTTGTTGTGTTCGACTCGAAGTACTGATATGCAAATGTAACTTGAAATCTCTCAATTTCATCGTTTGAACTATATGCAAGATCGATCGGTGACAGATCTTGAGGAAATGAACCTCTAAAGGTGTAAGTCTTGAGAACTCCACCATCACGATCTAATTGATCAACCTTAAGATCAGCTTCGTATGCAATTGGTGATGAAAGACCAGTATTAGCACTATGTGCATTCATACCGTTCATCCATCTTTCCATCGCATCACGAATTGCAAAGTCAGTATCATTAATGATTGTTACTGTCCATGCATCGAATGTACGATCACCGGCCATTTTTAATTGTCTACCACGGAATGGCACGATAATTTGTCCCATTGTGGAGCCTGGTAACTGTGCAGTTTCACACAAAAATGATGTTAATTCAGCATCACCGTTTGCGTAACCAGGAAAATTAATAGTAGCCTTAAAGAGGTTAGGACGAGCACCGCCGCCTCTCAGTTTTGACTTAAAGTCATCTACGCCGAGAATTGCCATTGTACGTTACCTCCTTAAACCGTGCCAACAACTTCTTCGAAGTCAACACCAGATCTAACAGCTACAAAATTAAGTGTAATGTAGTTGATTGATCGTGCTGGCTTGATGAAGATGTTCGCTATAAATTCATTGCGGTCAACGATTGCTGGAGTATTATTTGTTTCGTCACAGACAACTCTAAAGTCTGTAATACCGCGACGTCCGCGTACTTCTCTTAGTACTGGCTCTACGATATTAACAAATTCTGCTCTAGTGAATTCATCGTTGAATTCGAATAGTGCTTGCTCAGCTGCTCTACCGATTGCACGCTCAAGTACCAAGAACAAGCGACGTACATTAATACGATCGAATGCAGATGGTCTACCTAGTTTTGTCTTATCGCCGAATAGCAATGAGCCTTGACCTGGAATGTTTGCAATTGGATTTACACTTGCTTTATACAGTGTATCACGCTGTGCTTTTGTTGGAGTCCATGCGAGAGCAGTGATTCCAAGATATTGACCACGACGTGAACCAGCTGGCGAAAACCAAGGTGCACGATTGAGATCAGTAGCAGCCATAATACCTGCTGTACTTGAAGCAGCCGGAATATTAATATATTGATCATTAAACTTATCGTAAACTTTCAAGAAATTACCATCCATAACGAGGTATGATGAATTTGTGAAAGATGCGGCAGTTGTAGTGATATTGTTTGTGATGGTAGCTGCATTAGTTAAGCCAACTACATCAGTACGTGCAGGAGATGCGCATACTACACAATCTTTTCTTAGTGATTGTGCTGTTGTAATGAGATCATTAACAACTGTAGTTTGATCAGTGCGGCTATTCATACTTGGTGAAATCATGAAATCAACTTCGACAATGTCTCTATCTTCAAAGAGATCATGGCCATTCAAAACTTCTGTAGTTGTCAATAAACCAGAATTTACACCAGAATCAAAGTTATATGCGTGACCAGATGTAGGGTTATTAATTAAGAAGTTTGAACCAGAAACAGCAGCTGCACCCGCGGCGGTAACTGCAGTTTGTTTTAGATCTGAATCAAAATCTACCATGTAGACATATTCAGATCTTGTGTTGATAATTGATTTAGCAAAGTTTGTTGTGCCATCAGGGTTTGTAGCATTTTGAGCTACTGATACAAATGGATAAGTTTCAAGAACTTGACCTCTTGTTCCAGTTAACAAACCTTCTTGGTCAATAACTACAACATGCATTTCGTCATTTGTAGCATTTACATCGGTCGCAAATGGTGATGTGCCTGGAGCTCCATCAAAATTGCCTGCATAAGTCCAATTAGAAAAGCGACCTGCAGAATCGACAGCTGGAAGTAAGTTAACAGAAATACTGTTACCGAGTTCTCCAGGATATCGTGCTACGAATGTATGCTTATCAGAGTCCAAGCTATTTACTTGGGCATCAAAAGCATTTTTATTGTTTACTGTTGGCGTTCCGCTAAAGCTTATTGGTTTAGCGGGACCTTGTAATGTTGAGGAGTAGGCATTTTTAGCAGCAGCAGTTGCTTCGCGCACAACAAGCATAGAGCTTGAATAGCGAAGAAAATAGGCTGTTGAATGCCAATCGATGGTGTTGTCAGAGTCAGGCGAGGCAAAGTTACTCACGAGTTCAGCTTCATTAGCTACTCGTACTCTTTCTCCGACTGGACCCCACCGAAAATTACCCACAATTGCGCCAGTAGTTGACTGAACGTTAGGAACGCCACCAGTCAGATCTATCTCTTTGACGACAACCGCTGGTGATTCAGACGGTGTACCTAGTGCCATTTTTTTATCTTCCTTGTTAAAATTATATGAATCATAATACGAACAGTCAATTTACAGTGTTATTTATAATATTATAAATTTGGATCGTATTCAATGGCCCATTCACTATTTTTATCTTCTTGGTCTAATTGATTCATATATTCTGACCCATCGTCTATAAATCCAAATGGAACTATATCTTCGTCTATTTCTTTCATTCTATCAGAAAACATTAGTTTTTTCATATTAATGTTTGTCATATCAAGAAAATATCCGCCTGTACTAAAATATCCGAACATAACTAAATTCATCATTAGATCGTCATGATTTCCATCTGAAGCTTCGTATGATTGCCCACGAGCTTCAAAAGTAGACATTTCTAAAATAGTTTGTTCATCTACAATATCAAGTTTGCCGGTTTCAACTATATCTTTAATAGCTGAACAACCCAATCTTTTTGTTTTTCTAGTGATTTCAATTCCTAAAGCATTTGCTTTTATCGCAGATTCAACATGAACATTTTCGTATTCAAGATCGTGCCATAATCCATTACATACTACTGAACCTTGATCGTTTGATTCTACTACCACATAAGCTTCATTGTAGGATTTCGCGTATTTATATATAATGTTTGGGAAGAGTAATGGAGAGATAGTGTTGTTGCGATATACAGCAACCTGTGCAAACGGAGTTACGCTAATATCGATTAAATTAAAAGTAGAATAATCCTGACCTCTTCCCTTCGAAACATCAACTGTCATTATATAAGAATGTTTTTCTTTTGTCTCTTGATATATTTTTAAGAGACCGCCTTCTAATGTTCTAATAGGATTTTTAGTTCTTAAACCCATTAATGTTTCAGCATTAATTAGTGTATCACCAGTGCCAAAAAATGTATTCCCAAATTCTTGATCAAATTGCAATTGGCTTGTATTTGCAATTGTTTGGATTCGCCAATCTTCATCACGCCCAGGCACATCGTGCCAATCTACACGGAAATTCTTAAATTCATTTATTCCTTGCACAGCCCCTTCCCAAACCTTGTGAAACTGGTTACCAATTCCGTTAGCTGTTGAAGTAATGATAACTTTAGTGTCTGTACCTGCTGAAACAACTGGATATGTTGAGGTATAAAATTCTGCAGCGCGCTCAACAAAAGCAAACTCGTCAAGATAAAGAAGATTAACTGACATGCCACGAATAGAGCTACCGGAAGTAGCAGCAGCAACAATACGTGAATTATTACTGAATTCCAAAGTACCCTTATTGAGTGATTTTGATCCAGGCTGAAGAAAGAAAGGAATGTTTTCAAGCATAAGAGTAATTCTTGATAACATTTCTCTTGCAGTTGCGCCCTTGTTGGCCAAGATTGCAATTGTTTTTTCAGTATGAAAAAGAGCATACCACAATAAATAAGCGCATGCTGATATAGACTTGCCAGATTGTCTACAAGCCAAGATAATAGAAAACCTGTTCGAATCAAAATGTTCGAACATTTCTCTTTGATATGGGTATAAATTAAAAGGAACAAGTCCAGCATCGAGCGAAATAACTTTAACATATTTTTCTGCAAAGTGTATAGGATCGACCATACATTTTTTATATTCACGTAAAAGCTCCGGGGTCCATGCTTGTTGAACGCCATCTCTCTTTACATTAGGATTCCCTAGATACGTCTCGTTCTGGCGTAACATCAACTATATCATCTCCATTCTGTAGAAGACGTTGTATATCAGCAGTAGAACCAAGAAAAACATTATTTGTTTGCTGGCCAATTTGCGGCTGTTGTGCCTCTTCTTCTGCTTTTTTCAACAAGTCTTTTTGTTTTTTATTTAAATCCATCAGTTTGTCATTAACATCTGATGTATTTTTAATTAATCCAGCTAAAACTTCGTATGCTCTTGGATGCTCGCTTTCTCTGGCTACTTCAATCATAGATTCTAAGGCGTCTTTGCCCTTTTCTACAAGTTCGTAGTAAGTTTGACGAGAATACTCGTAATCATTTTTTAAATTATCTGGATTATCACTCATTATATTTACCTATTATAAGGCTGCTATTCTAGTTTTAAAGTCTGCAAAACTACTACTCGCTGCTACAGTTGATTTAAGTGTTGACAGACTTATATATGTATTTGCCCCACTTGTTAATGTGAGGTATGTATTACTTGCAGAAACCTGGGTTAAATATGTATTTTCAACTGTCGTTATTTGTCCAGCTAAATCAGTAAAATTGGCATCTAATTCAGAATGAGTTAACTCACTTCCTTTTGTGCCACGTAATGTAATTGTCATCTATTTCTCCTATGAGATGATAGTATTAAAACCAAAATCACTATCAGCACTTATTCCTACTGGTGTTGGTGTTGATGTTAATCTTTCAGCTCGCGATGCTGAATCATTGATTGATGCAAGATCAGTAAACAAATCAACTTGTGATTGTGTAATAACTGCGCTTTCTGATTCTAGCGGGCCGTAATATTGTAATTTCATTTCAAAACTTAAAGTGTAAATAATTGTTCTACGTGATTGTAGAGAACCATCATAGTCATCAGTAAAATCAACACTTTGTATAATAATTGGTATATCTTCTACAAAATCTGGATATTGAGTAGAAAACGGTTTAATTGTTACAGTATACTGAGGATTAAATGTTGGTAATATTTGTTCTACAATTTGTAATGCATCGTCATGGGCTTTAGCATATATATTAAGAGTAAACAAAATATTGTATGGTACAGGAGAATACATCTTTGTGCGTTTAGTAACCGCGCTGCCAGGTTGAGAAAAATTACTTAATTTAGTCAGCTGACGTGTAGTGTCATATTGAATGCCTGTAATTTCAAACGAAGCTCTTGGTAATTTAATAGCTACCTTTTCTCCACCATCTTGCAGATCTGGGTTTTCTCGCACTCTCTCTAAATATTTTTCTTTTGGTGCATAAGCTAATGGTAATTTTACAGTACTGATCGTAGCTCCTGCAGCATTTTTACGTAGAATGTATATATTATTAAACAACCTACCAAAAATAGCAACTGCTTTTCTAGTTTTTTCGTGATAGAAATATGTACCAAACATTAATTGTTCTCCGCATCACCAAATGGATTATCTTCAGAAAAATCTAAGAAGTCATCAGTTACATTTGAAAAATCTGTATTTTGTTCATTATTTGAAATACGATTTTCTTCAGAAGTAGCAGTAGTGTACAAACCACTAGGACTACCTAATGTTGTATTTATTATATCACCATTAATAATAAATTCTTTATATGTTCCATTATCTGCACCAACATGGGTCAAATACAAATATCTGTTTGAATCTTGATCAGAATCCAACGTATATCCTGTTACTTCACCTCTAATGGTAGTATTTGATAACACTTGTCTAATATTATCACCTACTCTATAACTGCTATCAATTGTTGTATTTCCTCCAACAAATGTCACACTTGGAATAGTTGTGTATCCAAATCCTCCACTATCTAATATAATTTGATTAACTTCATTACTCGAAGAATCAATAAGAGCTCTACCGGTGGCTCTCTTATAATCAAATTGTTGGTTAATAACAGGAGTTGCTCCTTCATAAAAATCATTTCCAGAATCTTGAATAGTAGTAGGAGTAAACGCAACCTTACCGGATTTTACAGTAAATTGATAATTATCTAATTTACCAACAAATGATTTATTTAGATTTGAATCTAATGCAAATGTTCCTCCTCCATAATCTAACTTTGGATTAGGTGATATATTAGTAGAATCATATCCAACATTTATAGTATCGCCAGAATCATAAAAGAATTGATTATTTGTCATCACTCCCATTGCAACTATTGCTGCTGATTGACTATCAATTGATAATCTTAAATCATTATGATTTGTTTCTACTTTAACAAAATGCCAATTATTTTTAGATAAAAGTGGCAAGTTAATTCTTGTTGCAGCAATATTATCAATTTGAGCAGAATCTTTTTGGCTTGAATCAACTCTATATGCTATTGCTAATCTATCATTATTTGTAATATATAATCTAAAATCAGAATTCCATAGTAAAGTTCTAGGCTGTACTGAATCAAGATATAGCCAAAACGATTGCATTACAAAACTATTCGAATCTTGACCATAATCACTATCGATATTGCCCATTACTGATTTTGATGTAGAATCGTGTAATAGCGATCCTATGCCAAATTTGGCAAATGAACTATCTATTGCTGATAGATTTGCGCTATCATAATATGGAGGATCAATTATTATAGTTGGATTTACAGTATAATATGTTCCTGAATCGACTAATGTAAGATTATTAACTATTCCCATTATGTAATACTCGCTGTCGCAGTTGCTGTTTTAGGTGCTTGTAGTGTAAGAACGTGAGTATGAGATCCACTTCTTTCGATTCCATCGATTTCTGTATTAAGTGTATCAAAATCTTCGCCGTTATATTCATACAACTGACAACGCAATTTATATACAGGAATATCTTCAATTTGGTAAAATGGCTGTTCGTGTTCAACATGCATAACTTGAAACATTTTTTTAGTAAGAGGAAGATATATGAGATCGCCTTCTTCTGGTCTTACTGCAGTCATGTCATTATCATATCTCTTTACTTGATTTTCCCATCTATTACGAGAAACAATAAACGTGGCTTCATCTCTAATTTCTACACCAAAACGAGTAAATAGATCGCCTTCGCCTTCAAATCCAGCTACGTTCTCTATATACATTTCTATTTTATGTGATGAATTATATGATGATTCTACGTCTGCACCAAAAATAGTATCATAGTTTACAATATCCCGCGGAATATAATAAACATCTTGACCATATATTTTAAGAGCCTCAATTACGAGGTTCTCATATAAGTTCATTTCTGATCTTACTTTTTCGGAGAAGTAGAAGTTACGAGCCATTTATCCCACCATCAATGGTGCGCCGAATGAGAAATCATCGTGTAGACGTTCTTTTAGTCTTTCGATTTCTACATTGGCATCATCATATAATTGTCTTCCATTAAAGGTAACTCCTCCAGGCAGTTGAACTCCTTCGAATTTTAATAAATTCATACCCCATTGTTGCTTAATTAGTGCTGTAGCATAATCTTTTAACCACCAATCATTCCAAACTGTAGTATTTGATGTAGTATCTACAGTGCTATACACATCTAAAATTATATATTCACCTATTTGTAAATCCTCATCTGCGAAATCACCATAAATACTCAACTTACTTCCGTGTCTTTGCCATTGAATTTGCGGTAGACCATTTAATTTCGAATCTAACATTGCTAAGTATTGTTGCATTTGCTCATAATACGCAAGATCTCCAGCAAAATTTTGCAAGTCAGCAATATCATTTAACATCATTTGATATTTAATGTCAAAAAAGTTAGTTGAAGTACCGAATGCTGAAGATATGGGGAACATTTTATTAACAAATAACACATTACTTGGAAGAGTTATGTACTCGTTTGTTTTATCGGTTGCAGTAATTAAGTGCTTTACATAACCCCGCGTCGTCGCATCGTAATGATACTCTTGCCAATATTGCAAAGCTTCATCAATACGATCCTCGATTTGATCTTCATCGACATTAATTTCGAGAACTGGATCACCAAGTTTTCGTTTGCAATAATCGATTAATGTATCTCTGGAATTAGGTACAGCCATAAAATAGTCTCCGATTAAAATTATCTAAGACTATTTATATGTTTTTTATTCTTTATTAA
>Ga0181389_1000151_pt1 | contig 26894 bp, 60 predicted proteins | sample 12SPOviralmetaG_FD_130121 | JGI IMG/M metagenome (GOLD analysis project Ga0181389, IMG submission 130121) | Marine viral communities from the oligotrophic San Pedro Time Series (SPOT) site, San Pedro Channel, CA, USA - 12 SPOT_SRF_2010-06-29 | ecosystem: Environmental > Aquatic > Marine > Strait...
AAAAGAAGTATTTCTAATGATAAAGCAAAAACCCAAACTATGCTCTCCTACGATTTCATAAACATAATCATCTCCACTTCTTGGCTTATTACTAAATTTTGTACCTGCTTTAAACATAACCTTTATTTTAATATTGACGCTTACGTGCTTCAACATGGTAAATATACGAACCCTTACTGGGGTAGCCAAATAAATTAATGATTATCTTTTTGAAATTTTAAAGTTAATACTGTATCTGATTTAAATAAGTTTATTTTAATTGTTACCCATCTACCAAACCATAATTTACAATATGAGTATCTAAATGATAATATTCCATCTTGTTTAAACCAAATTAAACTCTGACCAATGATAGAATATCTAAAATCTATTATCTCACCACTCCACACTTGCCAAGGATTTTGTCCTGGGTCTGCTAAATATTTTAAGCCTGCTTCTTGCTTCCATGGATCCCTCCCATCAAATACTTGCTTTCCATTTAACCATAAATCATCTATTATTACTTCTAACTTAGTTAAACCTGAACCATCACCTGTTTGTAAAAACTCAATCCAAGTTCTTAAATTCCATATTCTATTACGAAACCCCATCCATTTATATCGAGCCCAAAATGTTTCTCTTGCTTCACCCACAGTTTGTATTAAAAATACCTTATAATCAGGGTAAAACGTTCCATCTTCTTTAATTCTTTTATCATCACCATAAATCCAAAGTGCTTTCCATTTAGTTAAATCATAAATTGGATAAAGGATTGGTGCTGTTACGATTCCAAATAACCCTAAAGGGACTGTAATAAGGAACCATTTCAATATTGCTAGTAATTTTTTCATTTATTTATTTTTTTGGTTTAATTTCATTCCATTCATCATTATAATATATAAACATATTAAAAAGGTAAGGGTTCATCTTTAATCTTACTAATAGGTTCAGAGATATCGTCTAATTTACGATAAGACATACTAGCAAATGGTTGTTCACCTATTTCAGTAATACTAGGTCTAACTCCAGATATTGTATTATCAATACTATCTCTCATTTTGTGAGCACGTTTACGAGCCATATAATCATTCTCAGCATAAACGTACATATCCATTGTAACTACGTATCTTTTTTCTTTTCCCATTTTAAATATTTTTTATAAGGTAATATAATGTTAAAGGCCAAGTAATAATACTTCTAATCCTTTGTTTATTATTTAATTCATCTTCAGTATTCATTGTGAGCCTGTCCACAAACAAAGTGAACAGAACTCCAATGATTATATATATTGTTAAATAAACCATTAAACCATTCCATTAATAGGTTCATCAAACATCCAATTTACTTTATTTTTAGTATTTAAATTGAAAAATAATTTATTACCATTTCCACCTCGACGGTTTTTACTAAAATGGAAGAAACGCTGACCATCTCCGTCAAATTTTAAATGACCCATTGCTGTTGTCATGTGTTTAATCTTATTTGACCCAACAAATGTTCCACCTTTAGTAACTTGCTGAATGATTAAAAATGTTGAATTAATTTTATCATCATTATTTGCTTGGTTATGCTCATCAAGCAACTGCAAAATACGATTGGTATTTGACTTACCAGTACCACCAAAATAATCAACATAATTATCTGAAATTTCAGCAAGTGAATCAATTAATACACAATCATAACCCTCTTTAAGTGCAGTTCTAAGAACAACATCAGGATTAACATCAGCATAATCACCCATAAACAAAATATCTAAATCTCCAAATTTTGGGAAACGCTTAACGTAACCAACCATATCAATAGCATTCATCTCACCTGAGATAAATAAACATTTTTTACCTTTCAATTGAAGATCACCTAAAATATCAAGCAATACTGTAGTTTTACCAACTCCTGGATCACCTGTAATAACAACATTTGTACCAGGCATAACCCCACCTTCCATACTAAAGAAAGCATCAACTTTAGTACCGGTTTTCATAGGCTCAAACAAATTTTTGTTGAACTCCATGTCATTCATTTTAACTTTTTGAATTTGGATTTTTTGTGTTGGATTATCAACAACTACCTTTCTTGGACGACCTCTTTTTACTTGATTTAACATAACCTTTATTTTAATTTATTGTTCTATTGGCTTCGCGCCTCATTTACCCTGTAAATATACGAACCCTATATGCGGAAGCCAAACATTTTGGCGGGAGTCTTTAATTTCTCTTTGGATTTTTGCGAGGTTTTTCAACAGGTCTTACATTTATTGTAGGTCTTGATATAGGTTTAACAGGTCTTGGAGGTTTAATTATTATAGTTGGAGTATTTAAATTATTCCAATTGTTATAAGGATATCTATAATTAATCCCATTATCATAATAATAATTGTTGTAAACTCTTGGTCTTAATAAATCAACATCAACAAGAATAGTATCACCCTTATCAGTGACTCCTAATACTTTAACAAAATTATATTCATTTGAGGGTTGGTAAGAAGCACAACCTATTATAAATAGGAGTACTAATAATACTAGAATTTTTCTCATATATTTTTATAATGGATTACCCATCATTGTTTTTGTGTGTAACTCATTACCTAAATAACGTTGGTATGTTCCATCATCATTCATTTCAATGTCTTTACCTTTCATTACTTGTTGAATGGTTTCTTTATCAGTCACCACTGGTACCCCTTTAGCTACTAGAATATCTTTTAATTTACCAGAAACTTCAATATAATGACCAGGACGTTTTAACATTATAGATAAAAAATTAACTGATAATGATTTTGCTTGTTTGGAATTATCATGACCTAAAGATGCTAACTTTGTACCTGATTGTTTAGTTTTATCAACAACAACAGCATCAAATTCAGGATCATCATCAAAATCTATAACTAAATAATTAGCATCTCCTTCACTTCCAGCTACATTTGTAGGTGATTTATAATTAGGATTACCTCCTATAGGGGCATACGCATTATTAATTAAATCAAATATTTCAAATTCAAATTCTTTCTTTTCCTTATCTGTAAGATATTCCCAAGAATTCTTTTTAAAACCCATTCTTTCATTTAAAATAGATTCTTTTAGATATTGATTTTTAAAATATTTTTTTAAACTAAAATTATCCATTTTAATAGCCTCTTTTCTTTAATTCTTCATCTTTTGCAGCGATTTTGACGTCCAACATTATTTCTTCTACTACATTTACGAAATCTTCCATATCTATATTACCATCCATTAATTGATTAACATGAAACATCATTTCTTTCCTTAATGTATCTTTTTTAGATCTACCCATTTCCATTTCAAATTCTTCATCATCAATGTACATGTTTTCTTTTACATCATCTTCTTTAGCTTCATAAGCTGCTTTTACGCTTTCTAATGTAGGTAATGCTTCACCAAATTTTCTAGTATCGTACCCAGGAGCACTTTCATTTAATACCTCTTTATTAAGATATTTTCTAAAATCTTCTAATTCTTTCATATTATTTAATTATTTTATTATACATATCAGAAAAAACATCAAGTGGCACTCTATGTCCCATTGTATTTACGCTATGAACATTATAAACCACATACTTATCTTTAATGTGATCTTTTAACCATTGTAACGTTGTTTCTCCGCTAATTAACGTATCTTTTGCGCCAATAATTACATCAAATTTATTAGGAATATGTCCTTTTACAAACTTAGGAAATTTAGGATCAAAAGTTCTTGAATGTAAAGCAGGGTTAAAAGCCATAACAGGAATATCATAAAGCCCCCCTAAAATAAAAGCAGAATATCCACCCATTGATGAACCAATTATTACATCAGGTTCAAACTCTTCTACAAAAGATATTAAATAAGAAAAAATATCACTTCTAGTATAATCAATTTCAGGAGCACACACATAAGTATTTCTAGCAAGGAAATCAACTTTTGGACCACCCTGTCCACTCTCTAATCCATGTAAATATAAAACTTTTTTCATTATCCTCTCTCCATTTCAAGTTGACGTTTATCATGATCATATTCACTATAAACGTTAAAATTTAAATAATCACCCATTTTACTATAATCACCAACATAACTGAAATTATTCTTTTCAGTTTTGTCATAATTAATGATGAAATTATATTCATCTTTAGTAACATACTCTTTGGTATTTACTAACATTTCGAAATAATTGTACTCTTGGAGAGCATCATATTGATCTTGTTCTGTCATAACCTTTATTTGTTTTATCATCATTTACAGGGTAAATATACGAAAAATATCTACAATATCCAAATTTCCTACACATTAAAAATTAAGTATTCCACCTCTTCCTTTTTCATGTCTAGCACAAATCTCTGCTTGAGTAGCAGTTAATTCACCATCCCAAATTCTAAAAGCTCCAATATGTTTACCCCATATATTACCTCCAGCACTATCAGCTCCTATTTTTAAACCTGTAGTTAAGGTTGTCATAGCTGTAGTAGCAGTTCCAGTTGCATATGCTCCAAAACTCGTCCAACCTGTATTACCACTTTGATAATAAAATTTAGCAGCCCCTGATGTAGAATTTCCTGTTAACATACCCCAATGATTATATTCACTTAAACCAGGAGTCGTGCTTGAAGGTATAGTTCCTATACCAAATGATCCCCATTCAAATTCACGCCCATTTACATTAGCTTGACATGCAGCACCACCCCCAGAACTAGCATCAAAAATAAACCCTTGATTCCTAGGAGTAACATTTTGCTCTTGCTTTCCAACCCATTCATAAGTAACTTCATTACCCGTAAGACTTAAACTAGAATTTTGAGCCAAATAACAATTTCCCCCTGTTTCTAAAATACCTAAATAAGATTGACCACCATTACCCCCAAATGCTCCTACACCTGGATTAACCCCAACAATTGTAGCATCGTTTCCTGTACCTGGAGCAAAAGCTTGCCAATCATAAACATCCGTACCACCATCCCAACTATCAGAATAATCCATTGAGTAATTTAAAATACAATCCACATTAATTAGTGGTACCATCCCATTCAATAAAATCCACATCCCTGCTTGATACATTTGTAGTACAACCGCATCCTGATCAGTTGTAGAAACCATTACATTTCCAAACCCACCATTAGCTACAGGAGTAAAATAAGGTAACCTACTTACCAAACTAAAGAAATTACCCTTCTTAAAAGCCCCCCATATAACAGGATTATCGCCACCACCAGGATGTCCATGCAATGCATCAACTCCCACCACCATAAAAAAATCATTATCTCCATAAGTAGGAGAAGCACCTGTACCCATATTGTACCTCCCGACATTTGTCAAATAACTATTACTAGTAAAATCTGGTATGCTACCTGCATTTTCATCATAACCTCTACTACATAAGAAATGGGGGCCTTGTAGGAAAAAATTGTTAATAGGGGCCATAATTCTCAAACCCCTAAAAGCTGAATTAGTTAATTGTCCTGTTGTTGTCTGCATGGATTCTGCTCCATAACCAAATTTTATTCTAGTTGCCATCTTTAAATTTTATTATAAATATTGAGCCTACAACTCTAATCCCAGTCTTCCTCCAAGCGGAAAGGTTTCCTCACCACCTTACGAGTTTTCAATTGCTTGGGGGCTAATAAAGTCTCCCCACAGGCTTGACAAGTGTATAAACTCGTTTCATAATCCATTTTAAATTCTTCGGAGCCACATTTAAGGCAAGGGTGGAAGGGATCATCTTCCATCCAATCATCATAACTTACTTTAGGCATTTTCTTCTATAATTTCAACATCTTCAACTCTCTCACACATCAAAAAATGGGTTTGGGTTTGAAGAACATGATTACAATTTAAGTAATCTCTCCAAGCCGCTAACACATCTAAATTAACTTCCCTATCACCTTTTTTTATAAAATTATGGTGGGGCATCTCTCGCTTAACAACGTAAGCCTTGTCATTCACATATTTAAGATAATTAGTTATCATCTTCTTCTATTTCATTATCGTTAATTATATTACCACCACCATCAACTTCCGGAGCATCATATACTTCATAAACTATCCAACATGCTATTCCAATTCCTATTACTATTGTTATTACTGTTCCCATAATGTATATACGTATTAACTGATTATTATTTGTAGTAAAAGCTTTTTAGCTTCTTTTTCCACGTTTTGTTTTAAATTCATTAATTGGCATGCTTGTTTTGGAGTGTATTCCACTATTGTCCCGTTTTTCTGCTACTATTTGTCTATAAATTGGACTTTCCCATTCACAACCTCTTCTATGCTTCTTCATCTACAAAATTATTTAAATGGTATATTATTCTATTACTTACGGTTTCAACCCAAGTTTGTATTCTAGCATCACTAAAACTATTTTTTTTCTTAGGATCAATTAATATTTTTAAATTTCCCCTTAATTCTTCTCCAAGAAATAACTTTAATTGATTATCTTTTTCTTCTTTATTCATCCGAATCACTACTTTTCCACAACCATATAGATAATAAAATCATACCAATAACAATAGGGATTAATTTATATTCAAGTAATAATTCATAAGTAACTATATCTTCCATAAAACTTGAATACAAATTAAAATTAATGCTAAACTCAAACTAACCATTGTTTTTGTATTTATCCCTTCACTAAAAAAATAATTAACTCCTAAAGCATAAATAATCATCCCAACACCAAACCCAATAAATCTAGCAGGCCATAAAAGACCTCCAAACCCACTAACGGTATATTTAGTACCCCAAATATAAAAAAAGGATAAAATTACACCTGCTGCTGCTACTATAATTTCATTTTTCCTAAACCATTCGTTTTTAAAAAATTGACCATTAAGTTGAAAAAATGTTAAAACATGAGCTATGAAAAACATAAATACTCCTATAATTAAATCTTTATACAACATTTTTTATATTTTATTAAATTGGATTCGATGGATGAGTTCCTCTAAATGTCTCATAGCTTCAGAAGTGTGACGATCTTCAACTAATTGCAATATCAAACTTAATTTTTGATATAATATTTCTTTTTCTTTACCTTCCATATTAATTAAATTCTGTTATTTTTTCTAATTCATCTAGATCTAGGTCATAAATGTCTTCATCTAACTCATCTAATTCATTTTGCCTATCTAATTCTTTATCATCTCTCCAAGCAATTTCAGGTAGCAAACCTGCATTTTCTACAGCTGTCCATACTCGCAATTTCCAAATATCTAACTTAACATCTTCTATTGTAGAATCAGCACCAAATCTACGAGTTAATTCACCACACATATCAATAAAATCACGTGTTAAATCGTCAAATTCACCACCTATTTTAAAGTTAGTACCATACTTGTCAGAACCATTAGTCTCAGACTCATACATTTTTTTAATTTTTAACCACTTTGGGGTTACATACTGTTTTAATACTTTTGCCATAACTTTTATTTTTTAATTATCATCTACTGTTATAAATTCTCTATCTATATCAATGTCATTAAGCATTTCAATTGCTTCTTCCATCATTTCTTTCATTTCAACTACCATATGATCTAATTCTGCTACTCTAACACAGTTTTTAATCTCATATTTATAGTGATCTAATTCTTCAATTTTGTCAACTACTTCTTGTAGTTCTGGGACACAATCCCAACCATCTTCTATTGTTTTTACTATCATATTTATAAATTATCTCTTACTGAGTTGTTTACAATCATTTGACTAGTTTGAGCAATACCAAAACTAACATTACCAAAATGAGCTCTACAAGTATCCATTACCTTTTTACTTCCATTAAGACCCCACTCTAATTGATTACCCATAGCATCTGTTATAGGATGCCATTTTGTCTCCCATCCATCATGAAGGAAAGTAACCCAAGCCATTTCTTTATTTAAATCTATCATAACCTTTATTTTTTAATACCAAACATACACATAACACTCATGAAAATTGCCATTAATGCAAATCCCATCTCATTAGCAACACCAGCAAAATGAACATACTGTTGAACAACACCTGCCATTGTTAATAATCCTAAACCTAGAGCACCTACTGCTCCCACTAAATACTTAAAATCGATATTTTTAAACATAACTTTTATTTTTAGGCTCGCGCCTCATTTACCCGTAAATATACGAATCCTCTATGCGGGAGCCAAATTTATACATGGGGGTTATTTAAGAAAAAACATACACACCCACAAAACTACTATACTAATAATGCAAATACCAACAACATTTAAAGAAAATTGTTCTGTTTTTACCTTACGATCACTTTCATAGTAAGGATGCTTTTCTTTATATGAAGATGGTGATGGTAATCCTGAATAATGACAATGTTCTTCATCTTTCCATCCCCATTTTTCTCTATTATATTTTCTACCTTTTTTATTCATCATAACTTGTATTAATTATACCACCTATAATTTTAGTATCAGCTAAATGACTCATATCATTTGGATCATAATCATGAGGTTTTGTTTGTATTAAAATATTTCCATCAACATTAGTAAAACCTTCTACTATAACATTAAAATCAGTATCATAGATAATATGAGATAACATTTGACCTATTCTAATAAATGGACCACCTGATGGATCTATAAAATCATCTCCGGCTCTAATGTATTCAAAATCTCCTTCCCATAATACATTACCATCTTTTTGTTTGGTGAATGTGTATTCATCACCATATCTATTTCTAAATTTACACTTTACCATACTATGATCTCGAATAAGGTCCTTCAAATTCATACATACTTCCTAGCAGTGGGTGTTTTATTGTAGAACCCTTAACTATAAATTCTGATAATTTGTTTGTTAGACGTGACATTTTTAAACCTGTGATAAATAATTTACCACCAATCATTTTACTGTTTGTACTGTTAACATTGATTTTTTTAGACATAACTTTTATTGTGTTTAACTATTAATATACCGTAATATACGAAAGGGATCTGGCTAAGCCAAATCCCTTCGTGGAAATTTTAAAAATATTTTTATTTATCTACCTTGACCCTTATACTTCTTTTTGTAATTTTTAGATGTTTTTGAATTTGAAGTATTATTCTTAGAATGAACTCCAGGTCGTTTTTTTTTAGGATTATCAATATGTGTTGTTAAGGTTTGACGTGCCATTATATGCCCATTTTATCAGCTATATAGTTATCAAAATCTTCTTTAAAATCACTTTCTGAAAATTGAGAGTAATCACTTATACCATTTAAACGAATATCATTTACTAATGATTTAACATACATTACCCATTGATCATCTATTGCTTGGTTTTCAGTAATGAAATTATTCCATTTACTAATATAATTACTTTCTTCTAATTCAAGTGCATTATCTCCATCTACACCTAAATCATCAAATGGGTAGCTGCTAAATTGAGTTTCAATTCCTGTTCCTAAAAATGTATCTATAAATCTTTCAGACCCATACATTTTAGAATCAATCCATTCTGCATTATCAAAATCATAAAGGTAAGCATAATTTGCTCCATATGAATCAGCTTTTTGATAAATTTCTCTCATTGCATCTTCAAAGTTATCAGGCAATCGTATTTTATCAGCAGGTTCATTATGTTTAGCTTCAATTTCTCCTGTTTCAGGGTTAAGATATGAAATATACCCTCTATTTGATATTTTAATTGCTGCATCAGTTTGATCGTAAAAATTATTCAAACCTACTCCTAAATTTTCAGGATAACCATCATAGTGGTTATATGTTGATGTTAAAACTTGATTACCAGCAGCATCTGTTTCAATTGTTCCTATAAGTGCTCTTGTTGCCATTTTTTATTTTTTTATGATTTTATTATAAATATTATAAATTATATTTAGATTGATATTTTTCTATAAAGCTTTTACCTACTGATAATTCTAGTATCTCTGCCTTTTCAGGAACTCCAGGTAATTTTTTTGTAGACATAATATAATCTATATTTTCATTATTCCAAATTTTCATTTTTGTTTTGGCGTTAGAACGATTTGATGTTTTAAATACCATTACTACAGGTTGTTTATTATATGCTTTGCCTTTTTCTACTTTAGCTTTTAATGGTTTCCATCCTTTAGGTGGGGTTTGTTCTACTTTCCAAGCACCATTTTTATTTTTAGTTAAGTCGAAATGCCATGTTGACTTCCACCCTAATTCAGGTTTAGTAGGAACATCATAATATTCTAAAATATATTTTTCTTTTACTACTGCTGGTGCTTCTGTTGGTCTTCCTCTACTCATAATTTTATTTATTTTTATTTAAACCATCTGTCCATTCATAATGGTTTTCATTTGCATATAATTTGCTCATATATTTTCTACTTTGTACTCTTTCATCACGTGCATTTTCAATAAGCGATCCAGCACAAGCAATAATATTATCAACCCAAGCTCTATCAGGTGTATCCTCAGTATTGCGATCAAATACAAATGTTGATTTAACATCATTATCCATATGAATCATTATTGAATCATCTAGTATAGTAATACTTTTAACTTTATCTTTATGTTCTGCTCTTAAGCCCATTATTGTTTAATTTATTATATGCCTCTTCTAATGTTATACCTTCATTTTCAGGTCTAAATCCAACTATTTCACCCTTATCATTAACCCAAAAAACATCTTTGGATGATTCAAACCAACAATCATCATGGTATTGAGCCCACCACCCATTTTCTAGTAGGTATTGTTTTTTTTCTTTTCTAGTTAAAGGTCCCATATCGATTTTCTTTTTTTTAATTTTTGTTTAAAATATTCAAACCATAATATTATACTAATAATAATTTTTTTTATCATTTTCTATATTTTTTAGCTACATAATCTCCTTCTTCATGAGATTTAACTATATGACAATGTTTGCAATTTAATTGGTAATTATCAGGATGTTCACCTTCAATTGAGTGTTTTATATCTGAATTAATATGGTCAACATCCATCATTGATGATTGGCCTTTAGTATGTAGGTTAGGATAAGCAATTACAGGATCAAACCCACAACTTTCACATTGGTGTTCACCTATAGTCCATTTTTCTACCTTATACATTAAGTGGGGACGATCTAATCTAGATGCAGCTCCACAAATTTGTTTGTATTGTATGTGAGTTGGACAATAGACATATTTTTGGGATTTATTGTAATATTCTGTCTCGTTATTACACCAAGTTACTTTACACATCTTAATAACCCATTTTTTCTAAAATCTCATTAGCTTCAGCATACTTTGCATCACTTTTAGAACGATCAATTTTAGATAATTCAAATGCTTCCTTTAATACTTTTTCATATTCTTTTTGAAGCTTTTCGTACTTACTTTTTCTTTTAAAAATACCAAACATAATATTATTTTTCTATTTTAATTCTTAATGATTTAATATGTTTACAATTACCACCTGTCCTCCAAGTACCAGGACAATCACAATGGTATTTACCTGAATTAGGGAAGTATTTAGTAGTATATTCTTTATCACTACTGCTACTTTTATTAATAACTATAACAGTTTCTTTTTTAATCTGTTTTTTTACTTTGGGTTTAACCCAATTAATATCTTCTAACCTAGTTTCAGGTAATACTTCTTGCCAAGTAGGGACAATATATCTTTTACCCCCTAAATTAACTAAACCTGGTGGAGTAAATAAGTGGGTATAATTATATTTAAACATTTGTACGTGGACAAAAGAGCCAAATCCTTTAGGGTTAAAACCTAATGATTCACCATCGGGTTTATATATAATACGGCTTCTAAGATTACCGTATTTATTTTTATTTGTAAATTTCCAAAGAGCCATAATTATAAAATTGTAATATCTTTATAATTAATTTTACCTACTGATTTTTTTCCTAACATGTCATATGTGTATAATGTAACACAGGTAGGACCCCATTTAGTAACATTCATACCACTAATTGATAATAATTCATCTACATTAATTGAATCACCACTTTTATGTACTTTAAATAGTTTTGGATGGTCTCCATACTCACCATCATCACCTTTACGATAAGAAGTAATACCTTTAACTGTAAATCTTGTATCACCTTTTTTTAGTACTTCTTTGATTTCTTTAATATTTGACATAACCTTTATTTTTAATTAATAAATGAAACTTCGTGCCCCACTTATGTGTAAATATACGAACCCTCTATGCGGTAGCCAAATATTTTATGGGGTAACTACTCCTCTTTTGCTAACTACTTCAGAAGATTTTTCATTAGCATATAAAATAGAAAGTGGAATATCTTTAGTATCAAGATATTTTATTGAAAATGCTGATGTAAAGGTATCACCAGCTCCACTAACATCAATTGTTTCTTGAGGTTTTGGGGAAGGATATATCACATCATTCCACATAGCACCTGCTGGTCCTAATGTTGTAATTACATTAGATTTATCTAAATCAAAATTACTTTGTGATTCTTCTTCATTTAATTTTACAAAGGTAAAATGTTTTGTTAAATTGTTATTTAGTTTTCTCTTGCTATCTAAAATAGATAATTTTGAATAAATGGCAATCTTTTTTAAATCTTCATCTGTTAAATATCCTTTATTATAATCACTAACTATAACCAAATCAGCATCTTCAATAAATTTCTTATAATAATCTTTCCATTTAAAAGGTTTAATTTCATTATCACCTACATCAAACCTAAAAAACATATGGTTTGATTTTTGTTCTATATACCTAGTTTTAGTAGGGGTTTTAGTAGGAGAAAATTGGATTATATCGCATTTAGGTAATAATGCTTTAATATTAGTTACGGTATTACCCGCCATACCTTTGTTTCTAACAGTTTTAAGTGGGTTTAACACGGGTACGGGTGCTTCTGGGGATAATCTATTTACTTCGCAGTATATAAATTCATCAACACATGTTTCCCCTATTACTATTATTTTCTTTCCCATAATTTTCTTTTTCCATTTGAAGGTCAAGACACATCAAACTACACAGTTTTCTAAATTCTAAAGGATATTCATAAGCCATTTCAACTAAAAAACTTTCTTCAATGCCTAAAAAATAAGAATCTAAAAATGCGTCTGAATTAAATGATGTTTTATCTTTCAACTTTATATATAGGTTTTGATTTTTTATTTTTTAATGTTGGGTATTTTGACTTAGCCCATGATAACCATTCTGTGAATTGTGTGTAATTTGACTTAGGTGAATTTTTAGACATTTTTTACTAGTTTTAAATTGTTTATTTCTTTTTTTACTTTATTCCAATATTGTATCGTACTATTTCTTTTCCATCCTCTTGATCCCCCGTTCCAACATCTAGCAATTACTTCATTACTATCACCTGCATGGTGGAATGATTGCCATATGTAAAACATTTCAATGCTTTTTTCCCTACTATATCTATCTTCTAAATTATATATTTTTTTTACTTTATGTTTTTTTAAAATACGATTTACTTCTCTAACCATTATAGGTCTGATTTGTAAAACACCAACTGAAGGGCGAGCTAGGTGTCTATCACCAACTGCATCCTCTACTCCTCTACTTTCTACCTGAATTAAAGCTTCCAATAAATAATCAGTTAAATCTTCTTCTATTACTTCAATTTCTGGTTGTGGAGTTAATGTTATTATTTTATCATCAAAAGAAGTTATATTTTCTAATTGATTCGCTCCTTCACCAAACGTTAAAGGTATTGCTAATAATGGTAGTAAATATTTCATTGATTGTTATTTTATGTTGGGTGTAATATACGAAAGCTATATTAAGAAGCCAACTGTATCTAAAATAAATCTAAAAAATCAGGATTAATATTTTTATCCTTTAACCTACTATTTTTTTCTTCACCTTTCAACATTTTAGTAGCTAAACGCTCTAAATGTTTTTCTTTTTGTTTATCATAATCTTTAACAAGTTTATCATGTTTAGAACGTTTTATATTTCTTGTTTTTTTGGCCATTATAATCTTGATATTATATTTAATTCTTCCTCATCATCTTCACCATCTAACCCTAATTCTTTTAAACGTTCTAAATGGTAGTCATCTACTTCCCAATCACTTTTACCATGATTTAAAGGGCGAGAAACTGATAATTGTTCTATTTGTTTATCATTAAATATATCTCCAACTGAGAGGAAATAATGATTATAGCAAAGCATTTCTAAATTATCTAATTTCCAATTTTTTTTATTATTATCTTTAAAATGGATTAATAAAGGCATTTTATAGTCTAATACTCTACGTTCTTGGAAATCACACATAGCACATTTTTCCTCTAAATAGCCCTCAGTAAGTAATCTATGTTTTATTCTATCAGGAGAGAATGAAGATGTATTAGCTCTACCTTCAATAATATCTAGTAATGCTGGTTCTTTCCCTCCTTGCCTTAAAAATTTAGGTATTCCTTTACCTGATTGGTTTAAATGTTGGTCAAATAAATTATTGTGAGTTTCACTTTCATAAAGCTTAGCCCATTTTTTATAATGCACATAAGAACAATTCAAATATCTAGCAGCTGCCATATTTGATTTTGTTTTAGCCATTGCTGCTAAAATGAGTTCTTTAGTAAGAGGTTTTGCTTTAGGCATCTGAATTTTTATAAGAATCTAATTTGGGTTTCTTTTTTAAATTTTCATCATATATCTCCATTTGTTCAGGAGTCATAATCTGAATATCATTCCAAGTATGATCACCACTACCATTTACTGTATTTACTGCTTGGTAAGCCCCAACTGTAGAACAGTTTACACAGTTTTTATACCCGTATTTAGTAAGTCTTAACTCAGGCATAGGCTCATTACATGCTATGCATTTTATCATTTTTATATCCATTCTATATATTTAGTATATAACTATACCAAAATACAAAAAAATAATAATAACTCCAAATTTAATTTTTAGATTTATATTTTATATAAGACCAAAGATCGTCTGATGTTTTTAAAATATATTCTTTATCATTTAAACCTTCTAAAGGTACAATACTTCCATCAGGGTTAAATCTTTCATGTAGATACCATGAAATAATACTAGCAGCTTCATCCCCATACACCATTTTAAATGTATTTTCAACTACAAACCATAAACCATCAGTTACTTTAGTTAGATCTAAACCACTTACATCAAAAACTTCATTTTCAATTCTATAAGATGTTTCTAATTTTTGAATAAACTGTTTAAAAACCATTTCCTCAGATTCTTCTATATTATCTTTAATATTTACATCTGCCCCAAGAACTAATTTAAATAATTTTTTTAGACCTTCATTCCCGTTTTCCATAGTTATAATTTTTCAACTCCAAATAATTTTTTAAATCCTTCAAGGGATAATTTTTTTATACCTGAAGCTATTTTATATGCTTTTTCCAAAGTAGATGCATTTACTACCCCTACTGCTTCTTTTTTGCTGTCATTTAAAGTAAAATATTTAAATTTCATCTGTTATTTTGAATTTTGTTATTAATTTTTTTAGTTCAGTACACCTTTCATATTGCTCATGAGTAATAAACATATCATTTATAGTATTTAAAACACCTTTAAAATGAGGCCTTTCAATTTCAATAATTACTGATAAATTAAATATATTAAATAACTCAGCTGTGGTTTTATTATTTTCTAAAGCATCTGTAATGGCCATTAAACTTTCTTCTAAAATAAAATCTGAGAATTGGGAGGATGTGGCTAGACTCATTAAGTCTTCACTATCTTCCCAAGTTAATTCTATAAAGGGAATTTCTCTTTGACCTATCTTTTCGTTTTTTTCTTCTTCCATTGAGTAATGTTTTTAGTTAGGGGGAAATTCGATTATAAATATTGGTACTATTCTTCTAATTCATTGAAACTTTTAAAATTTAATCCCTTTTACAAATTTACCTTTAGGTCTGTGAGAATTGTTTAAATACAATTTTGGATCTATACCCCACTTATATCTAAACATTTGAGCTGCTGGGTTTTCTGTTGCTTTAAACTTATCTCCTTCTTTTCCATTTTTAGTAGCTGAACTACCAAAATGGTATAAATGAGATTTATGGGTTCTAAAGAAATTTAAACCTATTAAATCTAATTTTAGAAAAAAGTCCCAATCACATATAAAAGGAGACTGATACATAGTATCAAAACCTCCAACAGCCATATAATGTTTTTTATATATTGAAAAAGGAAAAATCCCCCCATCTAGAGTAACTTCATCTATACTAATTGATTGTTCATATTTAATAAACCTATCATACTCAAATTCTTTAGGGTTAAGTCCTAAATTATTAACAGGGAAATTAAAGATTCCTGGTCCTGTGGGTTCTATTTGGTTTAAAGTTAGTACTATAGATTCATCAGATAAGTCTACAATATTTTTATCAAAATCTTTACCAAAAACATTATCATCATTTACAATAAAAAGTATTTCATTCGTAGCATTCATAACTCCCAAATTAAGAGCCATTTGCATTCCTTGATTTTGACCTAAATCTAATACACTAATATTATCCTTATATTTATCTAATACTTCTTGACTTTCTTCAATAAAACCATCTACAGCAACAATTATTTCATTTTTATAAAACTGTTGATTAATGGCTGAAAACAAACATATATCTAAATGCTCTGGGTTTCTGTATGTTGGGATAATTATACTAATCATAAAGTGGAAATTACTTGATGTGATGAAGTATTTTTAGTTAAAATTTGACCTGTGTGGTTTACATATTCTTTTACTATTTCTAACCCAAATTCTTTTATAACATTTCTTGAATCAATTCCATGAACTACATGGAAACAATCATCAAATACTATATAAGTAGGATTCATTTGTATCACATTATAAGCATCTCTACGTATAGCTTCATATGTGTGGTCTCCATCAATAAAAACTAAATCATATTTATCCTTATAATCATCTATAACCTCAGGAAATGTTGAATGGTTTAAACAAGTATATTCAAATCTACCTTTATGATGTTTATTAATCTCATCAATAGATAATTTAACCTTATCTTCTTCTTTATAATCTGTACTATGTACCCGAGCATCACTAGCATTTAACCACATAAGAGCACTTGCTCCCCTATTAAATCCTAATTCTAGTATGTTCTTAGGTTGTGTTATGTCACATATAGATTTAATAACACTCCAATGATTTTCATAGTCAGCTTCCCCTGTTGTAACTGGAGACATTACTTCTAGATGTTTAAAAAATTTTTCTTCTTTCATATTATATTTTATTTCCAATTGATGTTTTTTCCCAATCATTTAAAGGTGATAACCAAGCTGTTTCTCCATGAGTAGCATAACCAGGTATTGGTGTTACTAATAATTCATTCTTTTCTCTTAATTCTAAAAACATACTAAAATCATTTGGGTGTTTTGTATCTGTATGTTTTCGTAATATAGATTCTATTCGTTTTAAAGTAGATACTTTAGCTGCAAATGTCATAGTAGTACTATTTGTTATTTTCCAATGACAACTATCTGTTAAATATACTCTAGTATCCTCAGCCCCACCCTCACAGTAAGGGTTACCCCCTTTACTAGGTCCTATATACTTATCTGGGTGGTCATATAGCGAAACAAATGATGCTCCTAATTTAAATCCTTCTTCTATTATTTTTTGTGATTCGGGTTTATGAAGGTAATCATTTTCTATAAAGTAAATAATTTCATCATCATCATAAGTTAAAGCTTCATCTAATGCTAGATTAAAGGTTGCTGCCCCATTACCCTTTTCAGCATATAAAATACAATTACGTGTTACGTACTTTTGAATCATATTATTAGTATCTTTAGATACATTATCTGCTATAACACTCCATATGGCATCATCAAATACCTTAGTTGCATTAGCTAAACAATTTTCATTATCTATATAATCAGGTTTTACTTTATTATAACCGGCATCTGATATTCTATATATTATTCTCATATAACTAAAATCTTTTGATCAGGATATTGGAAATGGCATATTCCTTCTACCATGATGTTTTTATGACTGCAATCGTGTATTTGTTGTTCCTTTACTATTTTCAATAATATACGATACTTATCGTTAGGAACCAAATGACATTTTGAAAGGTTATTTCGGATAATACACTCTTTTAAAAAATCTTCACAAGACCACCCTTCAATATGTTCCCAAATCCGACCACTATAATTTTCTAGATTTTGGGTAAAATTATAAGTGTCATCAATATATTCTTTATTATTAAGATAATCTATTTTAGTTATATCTATAAAATAAAAATTAGTTTGTGGGTAAAAATCTTCTTTAATAATTCTATCAAAATCAAAATCATATTTAACCATACCCCCATAACCAATTCCATTCATATAATAAAAATCAGAACCATTAATTGGAATATTTAATAATTCAGGTTTTAGAATAATATCATTAGAAGCTTTACATAACCATTTTATATTATTATTTTTACAATAATCAATTATTTTATTATCTAAATCAGCAGTTCCAAAGTTATGTCCTCGGTTTTTATCTAATAGAATAATTTTGGCATTTGGAAATAATGAATGGATTGTTGTTTTTAAAATGTCACAATAAAGATTTTCATGTGTGAAAGCAAAAATATGCCCTTCATACTCATCTAATATTGGTTTATTATGAAGTAAATATGAACATAATATATCTATTGATTTCTGATTTTTAATATATCCTATGGAACCATACCAACTTTTATTTATTAACTTTTTTAACTTCATTTTTCCAAAAACTATAAATCCCTTTTTCAATTTCATATTCAGGCCATACAAATCTATCTCTCATAGGTTGTTTTTTAGCCCATTCCCACATTTGTGTTAAACCTTCTTTCATTGAAGTTTTATACTCAAATCCTAATAAATCAATTGATTTTTGGTATGTTGGTATAGAATGTTTAACTTCATGTCTACCTTCTAAATGAACTATTTCCCCATCACCAATAATTTCTCTTAAAATAGAACAAGCATCATTGATAGATACTTCTTCAATTCCCCCCAAATTAATTATTTGTTTACTAGCTTCTGGTCTTACAGCTGCATTCCATAGAGGTTCAATTGAATCATCTATAAAACTAAATGCTCTAGTTTGTTCACCATCTCCAAATATTGTCATAGGTTCTCCATTTAAATGTTGGTACATCCAGATTCCAAGTACATTCCTGTATTTATCCCATATATTTTGTTTTACCCCATATACATTGTGGGGTCTGATAATTGTGTAATCTAAACCATGTTGCTCATTAGCTATTTGGATATCCATTTCACAAGCATATTTTGCAACTCCATAAGGGTCTATAGGTGATTGTTGTTGGTCTTCATCAAATATTCCTCCATTTCCATGACCATATACAGCTAAAGTCGACGTAAATACCAGTCTTTTAACGTTGTTTTTAATACACTCATTAACTATACGCGCAGTTGATTTCAAATTATTATCATAGTTATAACACCGTATAAAAGGAGATAAACCTTCAGCAGCATAAGCTGCAAAGTGAAAAACATAATCAAAATCATTTACTTCAAAACAATTTTCAATGGGGTGTTCTGTAAGATTCATTTGCCAAAAATCTACTTTTGGGTTAATATTTTCTTCATAGCCCCCACTTAAGTCATCAATACCAACAACTTTATATTCTGGTTTGTTTTCAATAATCCAATCCGCTAATCTACTTCCAAGTAAACCGGCTACACCTGTAATTAATACTGTTTTACCCATTTATATATTTCTATAACGTCTTTTATCAGACCATTTAACTTTTTTACTATTACCCAACATTTTAAGTTTACTGATTTTTTGATTTAAATCATTTCTATCACTATTTAGTTGTGTATTCCCGTTATGTTGATTATCTGTCATTTTAGAGAGTATTATAATAATTGTTTTGTTTTATTTGTTTTTCTATATCTTTTGGGTGGTATAACGCAAACTCTTCAACTTCATGTAAGTTAGACCATGTATCATAGCCTTCTAATACTTCATGTACCTTATTTACCCATTTAATTTTAGGATGGTTTTTATAAATTCTCCATTGAAAATCAGGCCAATTAACCCAACCTTCTTCATTAATTCTCCAACCCCACTGTCTAACATATTCATCTGTTAAACCAAATACTGTATTAACACGAGGTACTCTAATAACTTCATTTTCAGGATTACTTAAAATTATTTCTAGGAGGTATTGAATTAGGCTTTCATGTGGTATTTCATCTGCATCAATTTGAAATATCCAATCTCCACTACACATGCTAGTTAATTTGTTTTTCCAATCAGCAAAATGACCATTAAACTCCCCAGGTATCCAAGCAAATTCACCATTAATGGATTTAGCTCTTAAGAATTGTTCTATACCTTCATGACCCTTACTAATGTCATATAATACAACAATTTCATCTTCAAATCTTTTATTTTTTAAAAGAAAATTTATTAATCTTTGAATTTCTTCAAAATCATTACAGACTGTTATAGCGTATGATATTCTCATTTTTCTTCGGATTGAAAGATACCTATATAATCTAAAGCATCCATATAATCTTTTTCATCAAATTCTTTTAAAGTATCCATATCCATCCTCCACTCATAAAATTCTCCTTTTTTATTAGGATTAGGATATTTTTCTTTATCTTTTTTATCAATAGGAACTGATAAAACAGCTGCCCATTTCCACTCTAATGAATTTTTACCATTTGCAAATATCATCCCTTTACCAGGCATATTAACTGTTGAAGGCATCCAAATCTTTCCTTTTTCATCTTCACCCATTAATTCTTTATAAAGGTTTGGAAGTAATTCCATCTGTTCATCAAAAAACTGGGTGTCTTTTTTTAGTAGTGAATTAGTTATAAAACCACAACCATAACATTGGTAGTTTTTAATTTCATTATTTACTTCTTGGACATAGCAAGCATCTGACCCACATCTATCACAAATAATTAAGTTATCCATTTTTTACTGTATTGTTGGTAGTTTAATACCTTCCATTTTAGGAAGATTTAATTTAATTTGAGTTGGAACGTTTACATTTTCATCTAAAGTTTCTATAAGTAGTTCTTTCATTGCGTTATAACTAAAATTCTTTTTACAATTTCTACTTAATAGTTTACTTTTTTTACTCCAATCTTTATAATTTTTCTTAACATCTTTAAAGAAATGACCTAAATGACCATGATCAACATTAAACCATGATGACCCATCTATTAACATATCTTTTTGTTGTGCCGAGGGATGGATTTTTTCAACTTTACCCCCCATTAAGGGTGTTAATTTAGGATTTAAAAAATCTACTTGACCTGACCAGCCTGATGCAATTATTGGTTTTCCTGTTATTGCAAATTCTAGTAAAGGTCTTCCAAATCCTTCTCCCTTAGTAGCTGAAACCATAGATTTGATTTTACTATGGTTGTAAAGTTCATTCATTTCAGCATCTGAAAAATCCCCATGAACTAAATATACATTAGGTAATTTTTTAGATGGGATTGTTTTCCGGATTGAATGGATTCTTTTCATTACCTCTCTTCTATCTGTTATAGATCCTTTCCCACAACTTGTTTTTAAAATCAATGCTGGGGTATTTGATTTATTTTTGAATACTTCATAAAATGCTTTGATTAATAGACCTACATTTTTTCTGTCTTCTCCCATATCTCCTTGTAACCAATGGCCTACAAATAAATAAGCGAATTTTTCAGGGATATCATTAATATAGTTAAATAATTCTTTATTAGTAAATTCTTTAATACCTTTATAAACATCTAAATTAACTCCTTCAAATAATACTTTAACGGGGGTTGTTAATTTTAATGTACCTCTCTGTTTGGAATTTGGATCTTCTACTTCATAACTGGTAGTTTCAAATACTTTTTTACTGTGGTTAGAAGAGGTTAAAACTAAATCCATTCTGTTACACCCTTCTATCCATTGAGGAGCACAAGCTGTAGTTTCAATTCCAGCTGTAAGGCCAATATTATACTCCCCAACAGGTTGAAATTCATTTGGAACTGTTATTTGACACCAAATATCTGGTTTTGCTGTAATATTAGGAATAATATAATCTTTCATAAATTCCCATTCAGAAAAATCATCTAAAAATCCTTTTCTTGTATTTCCCCATCTTTGAGATAAAATTTTTATTTCATATTTATCTGATTCTATCAAAGCTTTGATAAAATCTCTTGATCTTGCTCCGTACCCTGAGTAGGTATCAATTGGTGCGCTTATAACAAATGTGTTTTTCATTTAATATTCTAATTTATGGTTTAAAACTCTTGGTTTAAAATCTGTATCTTTGGAAAATGTGAATTTTTTTCTGGGTTTCCAAGTTGAAAATAATTCATCAGTCCCTTCAATGAAATTTTTACCCATTTTTACGGATGTAAACCCAGCTTCATCTCCTGTAGCCCATTTTCTTCCTTCATCCCCAATTTTTTGTCTATCTTTTTTAGACATATTATATAGTTCTGTAATTTTATCTCTTGCATCTCTAAAGTCACATCTACTATCCCAAATGTAAGGGGTTGTTGGTGAACCAACCATACCCATAGCTTTAGGGAAAACCGGTAGTACCCATTTACCATGTTCTTTATAAGTACCAAACTGGTTTGAAGGTATTTCTTTTGAATTTGTATACCAATTACCTTTATCATCCACAAATCTCATTTGATCTTGCATTCCTCCGGTTACATTAGCAATAAAAGGAGTACCTGTTAATAAGGATTCAGTTAAGGCTAATCCCCAACCTTCAGCAGAAGAGAGTAAAATAACACCATCAGCTAAATTATAAAGATAATTCATATGAGTATAAGGTAGCTTTTGATTTGAAATTACTACAGTATCATTATCTTCTCCCAGTAAATATTCTATAACTGCGGGAATATCAGTTCCATGTTCACTTATAGTATCTGTATGGAGTACAAATAATACTTTTTCTTTTTCTTCAGGAGAAAGACTATCAACAAATAATTTCCAAGCTGCTAAGGCATCTGGAATAGCTTTACGTCTAATATTTCTAGAATTAAACAATAGAACAAAATCTTTGTCTTTATCTTTAGTTATATATTTCTTAAACTTATCAAACTCTTCATCCTTATTTTTAATTGGAAAAAATTTATTAGTATCTAAACCATGTGGGATATATTTAATAACTTTTCCTTCAGCTCTATCTCCTAAAACAATTTTGTTAATGGTTACGGTTTGTTTTGAAATACCAAATAAAGCATCACATGAATCATAAAAATCTTCATTATATTGAGGTGCTGGTAAATCATCCCAAATGTTTAAATAAATAATTGGTATTTCTGTTCTAATTTCTTCTTCCATATTGAATAACCACATGAAATATCTAGGATCTGTAATTAAGAAAATAGCATCAGGTTTTTCAATTTTAATAATTTCCCTTAGAATATCTTCATTCCCATACCCATCAGAAGGAAATAATTTAACATAAGAATCATCTATGTTTGCTTCAACATTAATATCATTACTTACATCATGGATTTGACCTTTATCAGGATGTTTTACAGAACCTGCTATTTGACACCAGTTGTAGTGATGAGCTGTGTTAATCACAAGCTCTCTTCCTATTTGAGCTACTCCTGAGTGTACTCTAATATCATCTGTAAGTAATAAAATTTTCTTTCTATCACTTTGTTTAATATAACCTTCTTTCATTTGTTTTTTAATCTTTAATTTCTAAATTTGTTTGACTATTAATTTTCTTTCTAAAATCTTCATCTGTAAGATACAAAAAGATAGCTCGATCTGCAAGTTTTTGAAAGCTAAATTTTCTTTTTACACATTCAATTTTAAAATTTTCAAATAAATTGCTTTTTACTTTTACACTCGTAAGTGTCATTTCCTTTGTTTGTGACATAATTTAATTTTTAATATATTTGTCTATACATATATGTAGATTATAAAGATTTACCCACAGCACTACACAGTTCTTTATTATCTTTAAACGGACAAAATGTACAATTCCATTTACTGGGGTTTGCGTTGAATATACTATCTTTATATGAGCCATCCAAGTTGAAAGCTCTATTTATAAATTCATCTAAATTCTTAGTTGCTTTATTTACTTTATTTCTACCTGAAGCTGGGGAAAATGTTTGGATTCTTTTTTGTGGATATTCTCCATCTAAATAAACTTTTCTTCTAACAATAAAAAATTCAATATCAATATTTTCAATTGGAATGTTATATTGTTTACTAAAGAAATATTTATAAAGTACTAGTTGGAATTGTTTAGATTCATCCTTTTTAGCGTATTTATTCCACCCTTTAGTACTAGTTTTTATATCGATTATTTTAAATGTATTTGTTGGTTCATGATACATTACTATATCTAAATAACCCATGTATTTAACGCGGTTAATACGTAAATTAGGCGCAATAACTATGGGCACTTCACAACCGACCAAATACCATCCTTTCTTACTAAAATACCCTCCCTTTTTCTTTTTAAAATTATCTAATATAGCTTTCCCGTCTTCAAAAAATTCTCTTAATTCTTCAGGAGTGCTGAAATGTTGGTTTTTATTTCTTTTATAATCCTTAGCATAACATTCTCTTAGAGTATCTTCAAATAACTCATCGATATCAATTCTATCAGCAGCTGCTCCACTTTCAGCATACATCACATCTAAATAATGTTGTAACACCTCATGTAGAGCGGTACCAAATGTCATATGAATACTCTGTTCACTAAGTTTATGTCCATCTCTATATTGTAGAGACCACTTTTTAGGACATTGAGTAAACATTGATAATTGAGAATATGATATATTTTTTTCTACACCAAAATTAACAGGAGTTGGTGGGTTTTCTCTAATATCTCTAACAATTACCGGTAGTTTCTTTTTAGCCAAAATTTATCTATTTTTTCCATTTATTACGACCTACTAATAGACCTATTATACCATAATTAGCAATGTCTAAAAATGTATCTTCCATTCCTTCTCCCTCAACAAAATTCTTACCATTAAGTAAAAGATTTTTTAATCTAGAAATTTTATCTGTGAGTCTAATTGCTAAACCTGTTAGTGAGAATTTTTTATCATCTTCATTATTTAGAATATCTCCACCTAGAGCAATATTATTCAAACCATAATCCATATGCTTACGAGCAAACATCTCATACATCTCCTTTTGAATATTTTTAAACTCTTTAGATAATTCTGGGTATTCTTCTTCAAATAGTTTTACATCAGGTTTTACTGAAGGTGTTGATGTTTTTTGATCTGGGAGACCATCGAAATATTTTTCTACTGTGCTACTCATTTGATTACTTTTTTAGTTGGTTTAAAATATTTATTTAATGCTTCTAGTCTATCATCAGCATCTACTAACATAATTAAAGCTTCTTCAGCATTTTTATAAAAGTCTTCTGTTGAATGATCTCCAATACCTACGGCTTTATTTCCTAATAAGTCTAATGATAATAAGGCTTTTGATTTATCAGCTTCAGCTGATGTTTTAAACATGTTATATAATTCAATTGTCATATTTTAAATAATTTAGTTATTTCTTTTTTTTCTTTACCTATTGATTTTAGAATATTTTTAATTTCATCTTTACCTAGAACATCAATATAATTATCTGCTTCATAACTCCCACATTCAAAATAATTAGATATTATTTTAACTAATTCTTTATTTTTTCCTTTAACATTAGATTTAATATATTTATTCCATACTTTTTTCTTTGGAATTGCATTGCAGTAAAAATTATAAATTCCTATCTTATCTGTGGGTTGCATTCTTTGGGCTATGTTTGATATTTCTATATTGTTTTTCCCCATTGAAATAAACCTATGAACCATATAAGAATTCCAACTATCCCAATCCTCCGAAGAGAATTGAGATGCTGGGGTTTTCTTAACTGTTATCTCATCTAACCAGTCCCAAAGTTTCATTATGAAATAATAAAATCTTTATATTCATCTCTTAATTCTGGGGGTAAAGTATCAATAAGAATTTTACCTGTTGATGGGTCAAAAAATACTGGGATAGGCATTACTGCATCTTCATCAGCCCCTACTACAAATTTAGAAACTTTACGAACTATTACTCCTTGTTGAAATACTACACCACCCTCAGGAGTTTCTACCTTTGTTGTGTTTTTTAAATCTACATTTAGATTCATTTTTTGTTGATCTGCCATTTTTACTTGTTTTTGTTATTATTACTTTGTTTATAATCTATTAAAAATCCTATCGCTACTAAAATATTTAAGCCTACACTAGCGATTATTTCATGTAGATCTTGATATGTGTTTAAAGATAAATGAACATGCCCAATCATCCAAAAGGGGATAGCCATTTGTTGGCTATACCAAATAAGGGAAAATTCAATAAATCTTCTCATTATAAATTAATTAATTGGTTAATTAAAGCCATACAATTTATTTCTTTATCAATTCTAAAATTAGATTGATATGAATACTCATTAATAATATATGCTACCATTCCTTCCTTACCAGGAGCAAATTTATCAGCATTATCATAAAGATAACGATATAATTCTTCAAAATCTTGAATATTAGCATCTGCAATGATTTGTCTAATTGTTTTCCAATCTTTTTTACCTGTTAATTCTTTAAGCACTTGGGTCATATAATTAGATGATACAAGTACTGATTTATCTAATTTAAGATATCTATCATTAGCTCCCCCATCTAAAATGGATAATTGGATTGTATTAAGACATTTACGTAAATCTGGGTAGAATTGGTTAACTATAATTTTTAAGTCCTCCATTTCAAATGAACAACTTTCTTCACCCATAACCCAAGCAAGGTGTTTTGCAACGTCTGACTTAGTTGGAGGAATAACTTTTAAGGTTTGACATCTTGATTGTAAAGGATCAATAATACGTTCTACATAATTACAGGTTAAGATAAACCTAGTAGTACGCGAAAACGTTTCAATGACATTACGGAGAGAAGCCTGCGCTTGAATAGTAAGAAAATCAGCTTCATCCAAAATGACCACTTTAAGTGGTTTAAAACTAGCT
>Ga0181389_1000152_pt1 | contig 26785 bp, 36 predicted proteins | sample 12SPOviralmetaG_FD_130121 | JGI IMG/M metagenome (GOLD analysis project Ga0181389, IMG submission 130121) | Marine viral communities from the oligotrophic San Pedro Time Series (SPOT) site, San Pedro Channel, CA, USA - 12 SPOT_SRF_2010-06-29 | ecosystem: Environmental > Aquatic > Marine > Strait...
GCGCCACTATCTTCATCAATCCTTTCTTCAAAGAAGATTGCTAAATCCTCTAGGTCTTTCACAATGATCGCATAAGGCTGGTTGATTTTCATAGTTATAGTGTTCAAGTCTATCTTGCCACCAGGTAGTTGCTGAAAGTGGTCTTTGATGTGTATTAACACTTTCTTTAGAACTAGAAATGTAGAGAACCCTTCCTGTTCAATGTTCTCTTCTCGTGGTACAAACCACTTCTTATTTAATGAATATTTATCCATTTGTATTGGTTTTTGTATTGCCTACTCTGTAAGGTTTTCGGCTACCCCTATTGTTATTCTCCTAATGCTTTACCACATAATATGAACAGCATACCTACATAAGTAGCCATCTGTATATCCTTAAATATTGCATGAACTAAAACTGTGACTACATATATTGAAGCCCACCACCATTTAATCTTTATCATTTGCTATAAGTAATTTAGTTTTCAATGCTAACTCCATCTTTCTTAACCCACCTTGTAGTTCTTTGGCGTATGCTACATATCTATAGAACTCAACCTCATTGTTTCTACTGAGTTCAATTAAAGCCAACACAGAGTTCATCTCAGCTGCTGCTATACTGATTTGTGTTAAGTCACACTCTCTTTCTAAGTCTACGTTATATTTCATTGTTCTTATGCTTTACTTTACGGTAATACTTCTTCTTATTCCTATACACTTGCTTCTTACAAGCGTCTTGAATTTGTTGTTGAGTAACGCGAACCGTCTCCATTATAAGTCTTTTAATTTGTCTTTTAACTGTTCAACCTCCATGATGATGAACCCCTCAGTCATTATAGGATTGTTACCACCCTTGATGATGTCTCTAATCCCTTTACATTGTTCTTCCTGGTACATCTTTAGTGCTTCACTAATCATGTGCATCTCAAAGCCATTCAAGGCTCTTTTTTTCTTACTAGGCATATTAATTTGTTTTTGAATTTTAGCACCATCATCCACATGCATTTGCAACTGCATACTTCAAATGGTCTAGCCGACAACTCCTAAGTGTACATTTAACTTCCTGCCCTCTCGAATGTCATATCAAGGGTACACTTGGCAAGGTTATACATTGTTCGGATGCCGTACAATGCTTTCCCAAACTGCACACCTATAGTCGGTGTAACAGAATATGTCTTTTAAACACTTGCCTTTCTTTTGTCTTATCAGCGTTCTCTCAAATCGTATAAGCATTTCTGCTTTCCTACTGCGTCAACAAGGTCATAGGTTTGACCTATATTACTACAAGAAACGAGTCTTTCATCTCGTCCCTATCCTTCTTCACCTCCTGTTGTAATTTCTTAATGTGTTGCTATCATCGTGACAACAGTCACTACCATTCCTAATGCTATTGATAGCACTATGATGTTCTCTAACTTAAATGTTCTGTTTTTCATTTGTTTGGATTTATATAGATTGCTAATAGACTGAACATCGTAACAACGAATGTGCTAAACACACCCACCAAAATTAGTCCAACCATGTTGATTCTCATGTAAAGCGAGTAAAGAACTACACCTACTGTATACACAATAAGCGTAGTAATCATCGCTACTATCAGTATTTTAATATCTTCTCTCATTCTTCAGGGAGCATTGTTTCAAGCATCTCTTCCATAGCGCTTAATTGGTCAAGCATACAGTGCAACTCTACACTTTCAGCGTCCTCTATCAATAAGTTATCAAGATTAAACTCAAAGTTTTCAATACACCTTTTTGCTTTTTCTATATCTGCTTTTAATTCTGTATAAGTCATCTTAATACCAGTGTTTGTAATTAATTCTTTTCCACTTCTCCTCTACTATAACACCATTGACAAACCTTGCCCATAGTTCTTTGTTACCATCTCTACGGATCGGTCTGTAATCATTTGGCTTAGCATTGACTATCTTTGTCGTGGTCTTTTGTACCTTACCTTTTGTTGTGTATGCTAAACTCATATCCTTGATGTTATTAGTCCTACCTTTGTTTTCTTTGTCTGTAATGGTACGAAGTTACCCTGGCTATCTTTCCAGGCATAAGCCGTTCTTTCTGAAGGCATACCCCCTACATGTTCTCTAACTATAGCCGAGTTACCTCCCTCGATTACCTTTTCAACTTTCCATTGGATACCCATAGCACCCTTTAGGTCTGTTACGTCTACAATCTTGGTTGTAGTTTTTGAAGCGTTTGCTTTTTTCATTTGATTATATATTGGTTAGGGGCAATAGGGAGACTTGAACTCCTGCTTATCCTATTTACCTAATGCCCTTTTCGTACGTGCCCTGTGATTATTTCACTTGGTACATTTTCTTAATCATCATCAATACTTCATATACTGAAAATGTCTCCTTACCTACCCTGTGTGCAGACCTGTGTTCGAGCAACGCAGCAGGCTTGATGTCTGTCTTTTTGAAACCTTTGATGTTGTCAAAGACTGGCTTCCCTACCTTGATTGCTTGTTTCATACACCACGATATAGACTTGACCTCTGCCTTGCTTACATTGTTTGCATCGAATATAGATTGCATCATCTGTTTACCTGTGATACCTTCCTTTAGATACCTTACTACTTCAGTTTTTTCATTAGACTTCTTAACTGTTACTACCTTAGTTGTAGTTTTTTTCTGTCCATTGGACACCTTTGCGACCTTAGTCGTCTTTGTTGGGGCTTTCTTTGTAGCCATAATTGATATATATTTATTGGTTAGAGATGACGTGCAGACCTGCCCTGCTTAGATGCCTACCTTGTTATAGGTTACATTCGCCACCTTGTTTTTTCGAAAGTAATGTACTCTTTTCTCCTTGCCTTGTGTTACTATTGTTCGCACTGCAATTCAATTCAATTCCGCAACCTTATCAGATTACACGTTCTCACGCTGACTATCAATCTATTAGATGTCTTTAGTATAGATGTTACGCCTTGTTATCTACTTTGTCATAAACAAAGCATACAAGTTTTTAAATGCGTTTTTCTATTCGGGTTTTTTATTAATGTTACCCTAGAGTGTACTACCTTTCAAACGTACCCTTTCGCTTTTTTACTGCTTGACGAATTGCACCCTATTATGTGTATTGTATGCCGTTTTCATTGCATATACTAGGTTTGTGGACGTTCCGCCCTTACATCATTCGTACTACCAAGCTCTATTTAGCGTAGGTATACTATGTCCCCGTTAGCCACCCTATTACTAGGTGTCGGTTCTCAAATTGTGGATTGGACGTTCTTCTTTTGTTAGCTTGCTTAACACAATGCTTACTAATCATTAAGGGTTACTGCATAGTTATTCACCCCGTACACTTAGTCCGTTCCTCTATCTGAGGCATTTTTGATATTTTTTCTTTCGTTATTTCATATATCAAATATACGCACATTGTATGGATATACCAAACTTTTTAGCAATTATTTTCATTTTTTTAGTAATAAAGAATGATTCTAAATAAGGGCTTATAATTGTTAATATTTGTTAATTTCCTTTGAATTGTCAAATATTTTTGTATGTACTTTCGGTTTTGTTTTGTTATGAAATTTTAACAGTATATATTTTGAATTGTCAGAAATTTTTTGTATAGACAGTTAGTGTGCAAATGACACTAAGGAAATATTAGTCAGTGTATTAATGACACTAAGTAAAACACTATGCACGCATAATATATGTACGCATAATAGGTCACAATGACACTATGAACTAAAGATAGTTAGTGTATAAATGACACTAAGGTTCTGAGATTGACTTTCGGTTGAGATTTGGGCAGGGGATATCAACGGCTGTAAAAGACCTCAAAATCTACATATACTTTTTTCACACGATTCCCATAGAGGCACATTAGAGACGATTTAAGGGGTTTTAATACATGGGAGGGTACAAAGAGTCACACCGTTACCGTTAACGCTCTCATACGCAGTTTTCCAAACAGCTCCATGATCCGTTGAACTACATTCATTTTTCTAGCTAATCCTATTAGTGATAAACATATATAGGGCGTTTTTTACAACTTTCTAGATTCTATGGGGGTTAGAGCTGTGTCGTAAGTGGTAACAAGTTGTTCTATAAAAGTGCTAACAAAGTCATATTTTTTTAGTATATTTGCGTATGCTATCTAAAAAAGGCGTAGATTTAAGTGTATGTGCTTATTGTAAGACCAAGCTAGATGAATACAGCAGAACTGTAGACCATCTGTTCCCTAAGTCAAGGGGCGGCAAGTTAAGCAACTCCAATAAAGTACCATGCTGTGGCGACTGTAATAAAATGAAAGGCAACATGAGTGTTGTTGAATTCGCTAGGGCTATCAATGGACTAATCTACTATGAGCATACCAAACACAAAGAGAGCATATCGCATCTCAAAAAGGTTAAGTTAAACATAGAAAAATTAATTAATGACAGGAGAAAAAAATAGCATAGTCTATGACTTGCTGCTAATGGAGGCGGATAGGTTCGTGTCCAAGAAAAGAGATGACAAGGTTATATACCACAAAGACAAGCATGGAGATTTCGTGCCGATAGCTCAGGGGTATTCTGATGAAACAGATATAATACTTAGTCAGCTGCTTAAAAAGAAAAGAACCAGGTATATGCTTACCTTTATGGAGTCGGTGGACATGCTTGATTCAGTTAAGCCATCGTCAAACAGAATGGTAAGATTTTTTACAAAACAAATGTCATACGGCAACATAGTTAAAAACTATAGCCTTAGAGATATACAACAATGTACCGACATGAATATGCGGTACGTAATGGCATCTATAAAGGAACTATGCGGGATTGACGCAATAAGATACCACGAACACAAGAACAGAAGAACGTACATGGTTAATCCTATATACTTTTACAAGGGTACCATAAAAAAGATGTTTTTCTCCGTAAGGGAGTACGACAAGCTTCCGAAGAGAGATGAAAATCTTAACGTTATAAAAACAAACAAATATGAACTTGATTAAACACGGTGGCAATGTTCACGAATTAATTTTAGATGCAGGTCAAAAAAGGGTAGCCATGCTATCAGACATACACTGGGACAACCCTAAATGTGATTGGGCCCTACTAAAAAAACACTTAAACTACTGCAAAACCCATAGCATACCTGTTATGGTTAACGGAGACTTTTTCTGCTTGATGCAAGGTAAAGGAGATAGACGTGCAAATAAAAGCGATATACGCCCAGAACATAATAACGCTAAATACCTAGACTCTATTATAGAAACGGCAGTAGCGTTCTTCAAACCCTATGCCGACATATTGACCGTACTTGGGTACGGGAATCATGAAACGGCTATCATCAAGTGGCAGGAGACTGACATCTTGCAGAGGTTTGTTGATATATTGAATTACGAATGTAAGTCAAATGTACAAACAGGCGGCTACGGTGGCTGGCTCATAGTCAAAAGAGAATGGAATAAAAAATTATTTCCTTTTAAAGTAAAATACTTTCATGGATCAGGTGGTGGAGGTGTTGTAACCAAGGGGGCTCTTAACTTGACTAGGGCGTTAGAAATGTACGAGGGTTGCGATGTCTTTACTATGGGTCATATACACGAAAACTCTGCGAGAAATGATGTAAGAGAGGATTTAGACCAAAGCCCTAAAATAGGATATAGGGTTCAGCATAAATACATTCATTCTATGATTACGGGTACATACAAAGAAGAGTATGGAGATGGGTCAAAAGGGTGGCATGTAGAAAGAGGGGCTCCTGTAAAGCCTGTAGGCGGAAGAATAATGACGCTTGGAATAGAAAGAGGGAGGACTAATGGAGAAGACGTTATAAAGAAGTGGGTAGACTCTCAAAGATTGATATAAGAAAAACGTTTATATTTGTATCATGTTAAGTCCAGCAAAAGGTGGTAGAAAGAAAAGATGGGAAGTCGTTCAAAACGAAGATGGATCTCGTGTAAAAAAGAGAGTCAACAGAAGAGGCGATGTTATTATTAAAAAGATAACACCCATTCCTAAAGAAAAAACCCCTAAAGAAAAAGCCCCTAAAGAAGAAACCCCTAAAGAAGAAAAAAAATACAGTAAGGAAGAGACTAAGGCTGCTATGTCAAGAGCTCAATTTCTTGTAGATAAAATAGATGGGGTTCCTGAAGGCTCTACATCTAGAGAAAGAAAAAAGTTTTACGGAAGCAAAAAAAGAGCTCAAAGAAAATCAAATAGAGAAGTAATTAGAGCTGAAAAAGAAGAAGAGAAAAATAATGAACCGCCCAAAAACAAAAGAAATAAAAAGATAAAACTTAAACCGTTTAAGGGCAGATACAAAAGAGGCGGAAGAGGAGGAAGAAGTAAGAATCCATCTCCAGGCTGTCATCCTGGACAAGGCGGAAGATGTTTTGATGATTAAAAAATAAAATAAATAGAAACAATGGCATACGGAAAAATGAAACCAGGTAACAACAAAATGAACAATTTAAAAATGTCACCTAAGAAAAAAAGCTCTAAAAAAATGAGCAAAAAAGAAAAGTTCATGGCAATCCTTGAGGCTGCTAAAGAAAAAGCTAAAGCTGCTAAAGCTAAAAAGAAGAAGTAATGAAAAAAAGAGGAAAAGCAATGATGGCTATTCTTGTCGGAAAAGATATGGCAGGAAAATCAAAGAAATGTAAAAAGTGTAAGGGCAAGTGCTCATGCGATAAATATTAAAATATGATTCATACCAACAAAGACGTTATGATTAAAGGGCATATACCCACGGAGGCGTGGAAGCCATCACACGAAGAATTTCAGTATCCAAAATCATTTGTAGACTGGATAGATAGTATTAACTCTGGGTGGCAGAATAAAAAAGAATTTAAGCCCTTTAGTCTTTACTGCGACCAAGCCGAAGATTGGCTAAAAGACAAATCTAGCATCATGGATTTTGACAACGAAGAAGATCAGTATGATTGGCTCGTTGAGGAGATTCAGAGATGTAAAGACAACACCCTATACTTTTGTAACAAGTATGGATTTATAAAAGAAGACAAGTCTCAAGGAGGTATGTTAAAATACTCAGCTTGGGAAGCTCAGAAGGTTTTATTATTTCTATTTGATTGTGGGTATTCTTTTATGATAGGCAAAGCTCGTCAGATTGGTTTTACAACGACTATGTGCCTTGCAGGAATGAAGCGAGTAAACCTAAACAAATCATACTTTATAAAATTTGTTACGCACTCAGAGTCAAAAGGTATAGAGATATTTCGGGATAAAGTTAAATGGACATATACAAAGATTCCAGAACATATAGCTCAGGAGGTAAAGAACTGGACAGACAAGGTTATGTCATTTGACAAAAAAGGTCAAAAGAAGGGTCGTGACGAAGGGGGAGCATCAAGATTCCAGGTAGATAGCCCACAGGTAGACGCAATAAATGGTGGTTCTCCATCTGCAGTATTTGTAGATGAGATAGGTCTGTTTGATATATTCGGTGAGATGATGCGTGAGGGTAGACCTGCATTATTTAAGTACAATCCAGATACAGGAAAGATGACCATGCAGCAGCAGTTTATGGCCTGGGGAACTGGAGGTGAGATGGATAAAGGTGGGTCTGTATTTGAATCTGAGTTTAAAATGTGCCTAAAACAATGGAAAGAAGGTAATTATGAGTACGGGATTATACCATTATTTTTTAACGCTTATGCTAGGAGAGGAGTAACAGACGCACATATAAACAACGAAAGAAAAGCATACCTGGCTTTAGAGGGGACAAAAAAAGGAGAAATAGCAAAGGTTCAGTTTCATCAACACTATCCAATAACAGTAGATGATATGTTCTTGCGTAAATCAAGAACTTTAGTTCCTATAAGTCTATGCAATCAAAGACTAAACGATATATACGGTAAAGACGTTCCAATTGAGTATGGATATTTTGAACCCATACTAGATCAATCTCAACCAACTCCAGACCTTATAACTACTCATAGAATAGTTGGTGCAGAATGGATACCTACAAAAGGTAGAGAGGATATAAGTACGTCAGCTGTAATTATTCATCACCCTCCAAATGGAGAAGTGTGGAAGAATAGATGGTATCAAGGGACTGACCCGATTAACTCAGAAACAGGACATTCTAAAATGTGTAGTGCTATATGGGATTCATATACGAACTCTGTATCTTCTGTTGTTTTTCATAGGGACAGAAAGTTTAAACAAACATATCTACAAGTGTTACTTCAAAGTCTTTATTACGACCAACAAAAAAGAGGTGGTGTTAAAGAGCTTATAGAGAATAATATTGGAGACATGCATCTTGACTTTCAAGAAATACATGGTTTTAGAAATAAATTTACCGCTATGGCTCAGTTGCCAGAGTATTTGCAAATAAGGTCTGGAAAATGGTTTGGTATATCTAATAAAGCCAATACAGGCCCAAGAATAATAGCAAAGACAGAAGAGATGCTAGAGACATACGCTGAAAGCATAGATATTCCTTGGATATGGGAGCAATTAAAGACTTTTGTTGAAAAAGATTTAAAAAGCTCTACAAGTCACAGGCAAACTAGATATCAAGCGGCAGACACCAGATATGACTATGATGATGCTATATTTGCAGTAACATTTGCATATATAAATGCACAAGCACACGCTAGATACGAACCTGAAAACGTTAAAACAACAAAGGGAAGTAATAAGGTAACAACTAGATATATACAATCTAAAGAGACTAATTACAGAATGAAACTTGCAAGGGTTGATGCGGAGACAGGAAAAGTTCTAAAAATTATCAATTAGAATATTGTATATATTTGTAATGTAAAATTTTTAAAAAAAAGACATGCCTTTATACGTAGGAGATAACGAAATATTTGGTGGAGACGTATCAAATCCACAAGACACTAAAGTAAACGATTTAGATTTAAAATTTAAAACCAATGGATTTAGTGGATCAAATTCAGTTGGAGTTGGTAAGGGCCAATTAATTGAGGCAACCAAAGCAACCACTGCTGTAGGTGATTTAGCTCACGGAGGAAACCAAGGAACTGGAAATACAGTTGTTGGAGCAAGAGCTCTTCAGGGAGATGATACTCCTGGCGCTGGAGTTGGAAGTTGGAACACAGCTGTGGGGCTTCAAGCTGGATCTGGAATAGGTGGTAGTGAGAACACTATTGTAGGAGCAGAAGCTATGGCAGCAGGTTCTTTTGGTGCAGCTTTAGCACCAGGGCCAAAAAATACAATCATAGGAAGAAAAGCTGGATATTTACTAACCAGTGGTCAAAAAAATGTCTTTGTTGGATGGTTGGCAGGAACTGGTGGTAACACTGTCACTGGAAGCATGAAAACAGGAAGCAATAATATTTTTATTGGTACAAACGGACTAGATGTTACTGACCCTATAGACAATCACATTCTTCTTGGTGATGGAAATACTACAGATTTATTCTGTTCTGCTACAACAATTCAATTTTTGTCTGACGAGAGAGATAAAAAAGAAATAAGAGGGGTAACGGCAGGACTAGATTTAGTTAATGACCTAAGACCCGTTGAGTTTATTTGGGACGCTAGAGACAAGGATCTTGAAAGAAATGGATCAAAAGACTGCGGCTTTATAGCTCAAGAGCTAAAGGCTGTTCAAGAAAAATATGGACTATCTGAAGAGTTAAAACTTGTAAACGAAACTGCATTTGAAGATAAGATAACAGCAGCTCCAGGAAGACTTCTTCCAATCTTAGTCAAAGCAATTCAAGAACTATCTGCAGAAATAGCAGAGCTTAAATCTAAATAAAATGAGTACAATAAATGTAAACAATTTAAACCCTAACGGAGACCCAGTAATAACAGTAGGCTCTGAAGCAGATGCAACTGAAGGTGCAAGATTTGGAATAATTCCTGCTCCTAGTGGAGCTGCTTTAGACGATTCAAGTTTGGTCTTTGGACATGATGCGTTAACATCTGCTGGCACTGGAAAGGGGAATGTAGCTATTGGTAGTGAATCTCAAAAAAACACTACAGATGGTAGATACAATATATCTGTCGGTAATAGTGCTTTGGAAAATTGCAACAGCGGAGAAGGAAATATTGCAATAGGAGATGGAGCGATGAAGGGGGCGGTAAGTCCTTTAGAGGGAAATGATCAAAATGTTGCTATAGGTTCTAATTCATTAAAAAGCATTGATGCTTATGGAGCATTAAACGTGGCAATAGGTAGCGAATCAGGAGGTTCAATTACTGCTGGAACAACTAATGTTTGTATAGGTGCAAAATCAGGAAGACAGCTAACAACTGGAGACAGAAACATACTTATAGGCAACTACGCAGGTTCAAACGGAGACACTCCTGTAAATGGAATACAAACGGGTAGTGATAATATTGTTTTGCAAACAGGGTCTGGAACTGATGCATCTGCTATAGATAGTAGCAAGAATGTAATTATAGGATCATCCGTATCTGGACTAAATTCAACTGGCAATGTTTCTTTAGGTTCAAACGTTGTAATAGGTCACGATGCAGGTTCTGAAGCGTCTGGTGTTGGAAGAGTTGTGATGATTGGAGCAGATGCTGGGAAAAATGCTGTTCAAGCCGTAGATGGTGTATGTATTGGACCGCTTGCTGGTAAGGATGCTACATTTCTTGGTAGCTCTATTGCTATAGGTACTAATGCGGGTCTAGTAATAGACAGCCCTGACATGGTAGGTATTGGAGATAGATCATTGCAAGCTGCGACAGGAAGTAAGGTTACAGCTTTAGGCTCTAAGGCTGGATCAAGGCTTACAACAGGTAGTTTTAACCTTTTACTTGGAAATTACGCTGGCTCAGCTGGAGACAGTGATGCAGGAGCTCTATTGACAGGAAGCAATAATATTGTTTTAGCGGCTGGAGATTTAGATTGGCAAGATATAATGTCAGATGTAAGCAACACCGTAGTTATAGGTAGCTCAACTCAAACTCAAATATATGCAGGTGTAAATACTATTACTGCTTTATCTGACAAGAGAGACAAGAAAGATGTTAAAGAAATATCTGCAGGTTTAGACTTTATTAAGGACTTAAAGCCTGTTGATTTTATCTGGGATGAAAGAAAAGAAAGCGGCAAGAAAGATATAAAGGACTGTGGATTCTTAGCCCAGGACTTAAAAGAAGCTGAAGACAAGCATGGTGTTGCCGATCACTTAAGATTAGTTGACGACAAGAACCCAGAAAAACTTTTAGCTACATACGGAAGACTTCTTCCTGTTATGGTTAAAGCCATGCAAGAAATGAGTGAAAAAATTGAATTATTAGAAAAAAAATAAATTATGCCTTTAGAAGTAAATGAAATAAGTAGTGAATCATCAGGAGACGTTTCGATAACAGATCCATTAAAAGTTGACCAAATATTCCCAAGAACTGTAGATAAGGTTCTTGTTGGAGGAGTAGGAATCAAAGGGGATGAAGCTACTAGGTTTGTTAATATTGGCGCAAATGATAACGGTGCAAACATAGTTGGTGCTGTTATAATTGGAGCTAATGCTGGAAGCGCAACTATAGAAAACTCAGGGTCAGGTATAGCTATTGGAGATAACAACCTTCCAAACGCAGATAACCTTGCTAGCAACATTACTATAGGTTTTAACTGCATGACTTCAGCAGCAAACACATCTACTAATGGAGGAGCAAGAAACAATGTTTGTATAGGGGTTGGAGTTGGAGCAAATTTAGGAGACCCTGTTATACCAGGTGGAGGCTCAAACAATACATTAATAGGAAGGTTTGCTGGAACAACATTAACCACTGGATACAATAATATATGTATAGGTAATCAGGCAGAGCCAGCTAACGCATTTGACATAAACACCATAACTCTAGGTAATAGTTCAATATTCAGCCTAAGATGCGCTGTTCAAACAATTACATCTTTATCTGATGAAAGAGATAAAAAGGATATTAAAGAGTTACCTGTTGGTCTTGATTTTGTAAACGGACTAAAGCCAGTAACTTTTGAATGGGATGAAAGAGCAGAGGGCGGTAAGAAAGGTATCACAGATATTGGATTTACAGCTCAAGATTTAAAGAAGTCTCAAGAAGAAACAGATATTGCTGAAACTTTAGGATTAGTTTCAGAATCAAACCCCGATAGACTAGAAGCTTCTTATGGTAGACTCTTGCCAATCATGGTTAAGGCAATGCAAGAACTATCTGCAGAAATAGCAGAGCTAAAAACAGAGATAGAACAATTAAAAAAAAAATAAAATAAGATGAGCGAAATTAATGTAGATATTGTAAATCCACAGGCCGCAGAAAAAGTAAACGTCAATGGTCTAAAAATAAAAGGATCAACAGAGGCAAGCTCATTTGGTTCCGTAAATATTGGACCTTATGACTCTGGAGTTGATATTTTTGGCGCTGTTATAATTGGAGCTAATGCTGGAAGTGTAACTCAAACGGTTAATGCTTCTGGTATGGCTATTGGTTCAGAATGTCTAAGCAACGCTCTTGATTTAGCAAGCAATATTGCAATTGGAACGGGGTGTATGAAGTTCACAACAAATAGCACTCCCATTACAAAGGCAAGCAACAACATTGCAATAGGTATTTCTGCGGGAAGGAACCTAGAGTCAGCAGGAGCTCCAACAGCGTCAAACAACACAATAATAGGAAGATTTGCTGGTACAGAAATGACAACAGGATTTAATAATATTGTAATAGGAAATGAAGCTGAAGCAAATACTCCAACATCTGCAAACTCAATAACATTAGGTGACAATCAAATATCTTCACTTAGATGTAATGTAAATACAATCACATCTCTATCAGACGCTAGAGATAAAAAAGGAGTTAAAACATTAGGTGTTGGTATTGATTTTATTAAAGGATTAAAACCTGTAGAGTTTATTTGGGATGAAAGAGGTGAAAAAGGTAAAAAAGACATTAAAGATTTTGGCTTTATAGCTCAAGACTTAAAAAAATCTCAAGAAGAAACTGATATCGCTGACACTTTAAATTTGGTTTCAGAATCAAACCCTGACAAGTTAGAGGCTTCTTATGGTAGGCTTTTACCAATTATAGTTAAAGCAATGCAGGAAATAAGTGAAAAAATTGAATTAATAGAATCTAAACTAAAATAAAATGTCGTATATACAGAAATCATTTTTTAAACCTCAAGTAAACTCAAACAGCAATGAGAATAATATGTTCTTTGACATTAGATATCTCCTTCAAGCAATTGAGGGTGCATCAATGTATGTAAATGGGTTTAGAATAACTAGCTGTCTAGAGGGTAATATACTTTTACCTGAAAACTCAACTGTAGAATATACTGGGCCGTTAACTCTATGCTCTGGAGCTACACTAACAATTCCAAGCGGAACAACTTTAACAATAATATAAATAAAAAATGGCAGAAAAAGAAAAAGAGTCGGTAGACTTTAAAAAACATACTGAAATTAAAGAATACGAAAAGAAAGCAAAAGCAAGGGTTAGAGGGTCTGCTAAACATGAAAATAGATTTTCATTAAACAGTAAGTTTATAGAAGATAACGATAAAATTTTTGATGTTTTGTCTAAACTTTCAGATCATGTTTCTAACTTAGAAGAAAGAGTTGCTACTTTAGAGTTGGCGCCTCCAAAAGAAAAGTAGACCATTCTATTTGAAATTGAGATAGTATAACTTTTGATTTATCAAATCTTAGTTTTTTATTCTCCCAAACACAACCGTGTTGGTTTTCTTTAACTAACTCGTACTGTTCTTCTATAGAATAGAAATGCTTCATTTCTTTTTTATTCATTTTTTTGTACGACATTCTGGTATATCCATGTCCATCTTCAAATGAATTTTTATTAGAATTATACCAATAAAGATGATACTCTGTAATGTATCTAGTGGATTCAAATATTGGAGTTATATAAGACTTAGCAATAAAATGTTGAGTTTCGTCTCCTATTACTTGTGAAAGTTTATTACTAGAGTATGACGAAGATGTACTCAATTTACATTATTGTATTTTCCAATTCTTTCATAATAAAATCTACTTCTGTTCCTAAATCCCAAACAGGGATGGTAACATAATTTTCGTTCTTATCATTGTTTAACCAACAAATATAACAATTTCCTACGTTTATTTTGGTGTTTCTTTCTATTATGTGTTTGTATATACCTAGCTGAAGGCTAAATTTTGTCATTTCACAGTCATCTAAATGATCTAATCCATTTATTAGCTTATTGCCATAAGGATTATGGTCTTTTATTTCTTTATTAGTCTTATAGTCCCATATTTGATATTCATTGGCAGTTTCATTGTAGAAAAGTTTATCTACCATGCCACATATACCTAAGATATAATCCCCAACAACGAGTTCTGCTTTAGCAAGTATTAATTTTCCTTTAGTGTCGTTAAAAAAATTATCTACAAAGCTTAAAAGATTAGGATCTACCTCAGACAACTGAGGGTCTTCGTATAGTTTGCTTTGAAATATATATTCAGCGTAAGCATGTACGTGTGTTCCTTTAAATGCAGCGGAATCCCTTTTATCTTCCCAGTCTTTTAACACTTGAATTACGGGTATGTTATGTTTTTTAGCATACCTAGTTGCTATGAGTTCTGACTCAAATGGTTTTTGATACTGTCCAACAATAGAAGTAACCGAAGTACACTCTTTCTCTCTGTAAAAATAAGTGTGAGAGCGTTCTCTAAATATTATATCTCTAAACTTGTCTAGTTCTTTTAATATAGATGAATCAATCATATTAAATCAACCTCCTCTACCTCTTTCATTAAATCTTCTAATGCTTTTTCCATCATTTCATCCTCATCGGATAAAGGTCTAAATCTATTAGAAAGAAAATATTGAAACTTAGATCCTTCAGATATATTTACCTCGGCAAGCTTATACCCAAGCGTCATTCTTTGTCTTGCTAGGTTCTTTGCGTCAACAACTGTGTAGATTTCATTTTTCTTAATCCACTCTCCAATAAAACCATTTGGTTTAGCATTATCATTAACACACACAACTCTAAAACTGTCCATAATTCCATACATAAATTTTAAAAAACCCCCAAGTATAATTGTATGGTTGGACTGGATAGAGAATACAAGGGGGTTTAAAGTAAAATAAAAAAGCCAACGACCAACCAACTCTAATGTTGAAACAAATATAGTACATTTTTTAAAAAAAACAAAAGAAAAGAAGAAAAAAGAAAAAGAAAGAAAAGAACCAAAAGAAAGAAAAAGAAAAAAGAAGAAAAGAAAAGAAAAAAAAGTTTTCTCTAAAAAAGTTATTAACAAAGTGTATTTTCCTTAAAATTTTGCATTTAAAAAACATCTATATTTGTAACGCTATGCACTGTGCATGGTTTAATATAAACCAACACCGACTCAATGTCCGTGTATAATACATTTTAAAAATGGCTTTTAATTATCAATTTCCTAGAATCGGTAGCGTAGATACTGTTACTGTTCTAAACACACCTGGAGCAGGTGATGCAGTAATGTCTGCAGGTACAATTACTATTAAAGATGAGGCTGGAGCTGATTCTTTAGTTATTCGAGCATGTGATTTAATCGCATTTGACCAAACTGATTTCACAGCTGGTACTGCTCATTCTGTAGACGTTGACCTTACAGGTATTACAGTAGTTAACAATAGAGTTTATTCTCTTACTGTTTCTGCTCCAAACGTAAAGAATTTCTTTGGCGGTGGTCGTGAGACTGGTGCGATTTATCAAACTCGTACTTACAATATCTCTTCAGATATAACAGCTACTGTTGCTGAAATTCAGGCTTCATTTGTTGCTGCTATTGCTGCTGATCCAGGAGCTTACTTTACTGCTTCTGCTGAAGCTGGAGATGTAGTTCGAATTACTGCTTTATCTGCTGATGCTGGAGCATTAGAAATTACTGCGCCTGCTGGAGCTACTCTTGCAGACAATGCTGCATTTGTTGCACCTGTTGGAACTGAGGCTGAAGTTTTAGCTTACGGAATTAGCGCTGCTGTTGCTGATGCTGCTGGTTATGACAGATTTATTGTTAAACACAGAAAATTTACTCGAAGTAACGCGATTAGCGGTCTTCAAGCTGTTCTTCCTGCTATCTCTTTAGTATATCTAAAGCAAGACGATGCAGGTACGGGAACTGCTGTAACAGTTATTACTAAATTCCTTAATGGAAGTCACACTCCTGTTGCTGACTACCTAGGGTGTCCAGCACTGTAATTAATTTTTAATTATATTTGTAGGGTAGGGGTAAAATCCTCTACCCTATTTTTTTATTAATTTTATGGCAAGAAAAGAAGTTGACATTGTTCTTTTCGGTTTAGACAGGGATGGAGACTTAAGGATAGAGTACCCAGAACTAGCTGAAATAGAAGAGTTTAAAGCGTTAAAGGTAAAAGAAGTAAGACTTTGTTGGTTTTTAGGTAATAGAACAAGCCCAATATACAAACTAGACAAAGCAAAAAGACTTATAAAGGCTTTAGAATTAGTATACGGAAAGAGTTATAGCTCTAGGAAAGACCTACAAGGTGTGTTAAATGGCGAAATGCCAGATCATCTTGTAAATGGTATAAGAAAAATGGAGCTTTTTAATCCTGAGTACAGGCTGAGAGCAAAGCTTATGAGTCAATACATGTTTGAAGTGCTTAATGATATGATTATTGTAGACAATACTACGCTTGCAACAATGGACATTGATGAGAAAAAGAAATATACCGACCTGGTTGTTAAGATTCATTCTGAACTTCCTGATATGGTTAAAACGCTAGAGACTTCTTATGGTGCTAAAACTGTTGAGAAAAAGACCAAGAAAGAGGTTCTTGTAAAAATTAATGACATACTATGAGTTACATGTTCAGCACGAATAGGATAAGACCTAACAAGCTAAAATCAAAAAAAGACAAGAAATACCATAGTGACTATGCTAAGTTCTGTTTGTCTACCATGGATAATTATATATACAGAAGGTATATAAACAGGTGTCTGGTTAATTGGTCTTTCTTTAAAGGTGGTGATGGTCAATGGATATTTGACGAAGATGTGGAGTCTTTCTTTTTGGATGAGTCTGGAGATGTTAGGAACAGACTTAAATGGACGAAAAACGTAATTAAGCCAATGGTTCAGCAATATGTAGGAAATGCCATACGAATGGACTACACGGCAAAAGCATCTTGTATATCTGACTTTGTTATAAATAAAAGAGAAGAAGATTTAGCTAAAATAAAAAGGGCAGAAATTATTGCTCAGGAGTTTCCAGAGTTTGAAGATCAGATAAAAAATGAAAACCCAATAGGAGATAACCCTTTAGAGACTGAAGAAATCTTTCAGAATATGTTTGTTGGGGATTATGAAGAATCAATAAACAACTTGTTAAACTTTATTGCTGAAGATGTTGATTTAGAGTCTATTAAGGTTCAGCTTTCAAGGAACCTTGCGTTATGCGGAATGGGTATATACAAAGGTTTTGAGAATAATGATATATACGATGCAGAGTGTATAAATCCTTTGTTTTTTGGATGGGACATGTCTGCTCAAAAGCCAGACCTTTCAGATGCTGAATATATGTTTGAGTGGTACTATATGGATAGCCCTAGTATCTTTGAAAGATATCAAAACCTTTCCAAGAAAGAGAGAGAAGCTATAGAAAACTATTCAAATGTAAACAGTCAAAACTCCATGCACAAGTTTGTAAACAATGTATATACTGTGCCTGGTTCTAAAATACCCGTTTATGAGGTGTATTGGAAAGATGTAGAAAAGAGAGAATATGGGTGGGTAGAAGATGAATATGGGTATCCATTCTATACAATGATTAATGATCCTGACTCTGACTACACAGATAAAGACCTAATAAAGCCTCCAACCGACAAGCATCAAGAAGATATGGGGGACAAGAAAAAGCATAAAATATATGTAGACATAATGAGGTTCTGCATATTTATACCTCAAGAGGAAATAGGTCAAGAAATGGGAGACGTAGTTTTGGATTTTGGTGTTATGCCATATCAAGAAAAAAACTTGTACGATCCTGCAAATGTTAAATTTCCTTACAAGTGCTACACATGGGTTTACGATAGAGGAGAGGTTTTGACACCTTTAGATGATGTTATAGACCCTCAAAGATTTTTAAACAGAACAATATCTGTTGTTGAATCTCAAATGGCTAACATGAGAGGAACTGGTACTGTTATATCAAAATCAGCAGTAGATGATAGAGATGCTGAATCTGATGTTGTTAGAAACATAAACTCTTCAAAACCTATATTTGTAGACACTGATAGAGTAGGCTCTGTTCAAAATGCTATAGGAACGTATGGAACAAATATAGGAGGTGGAACACTTCAAATGTTTCAAGTCATACAGTCTGTTCAGCAATCTATACAAGACGTAACTGGTGTTAACGAAGCAATGACAGGAACTCAAGGGGGTGGAGATGTATTAGTTGGTGTTGTTGAAGCTCAAATACAAAGAGGTTCTTTAGTTCAAGAGCCGTTTTATTGGGCATTAACATCTATACTAAAACAAGCTTATGAGCACATGTCAACAGTAGGAAAGGCTGTTTATTTTGACAACCCCAGAAGGCTAGCAATGATGGTTGGAGATAAAGGATTAGAAACAATAACAATAACGGAAGATGACTTACTTCAAGACTATAGAGTTTTTGTTGACAGGTCAGAGTCAAAAGGACAGGCAGAAAAAGCTGCAGATCAATTGTTATTTACTTTGTTACAGGCTGGATTAATAGATGCGCCTACTTTCTCCAATCTACTTGGCAGAGCAACACCAGAAAGAGTGGCTAAATCATTAAGAGAATTCCAAGCTGATAAATTAATGGCAGAGCAAAAAGCTGCTCAGGCTCAAAATCAAGGAGTTTCAGCAGGGCAACAGCAAGAAGCTCAAGCTATGCAACAAATGCAACAAACTCAAGAAGAGCAAGAAATGGCTCAAGCTGAAATGATGGACACGCAGCATGAGCAAAAAATGCAAGAAATAGCACTAAAAGAACAATCTAAACTAGAAAGAGAAGAGATAAAAAATAGACAATAGTTTAATTTTGTAATTTTGAATAAATAAATAAGTAATATGAGTGAAGAATTCGAAAAAGAAGTCGAGTTAGCATCAGAAGGACTTGAAAACCAAGAAGCACAATCTGCTACTCCAATGGAGGATGTTACAGCAGAAATGCAAGACCAAGTTAGACAACTTGAGTCATTGGCTAAGATGGACCCAGAATTTGCAAACTCTGCTGAGTATAAAGACCTAATGAGTTCTCTTGAGGGCCAAGAAGAGCAGGTAGGCGGTGAAGAAGAAGTAGAAAAAGAAGTAGAAGTAGAAGAAGAAGAAGTAGAAGAAGTAGAAGAAGAAGTAGAAGAAGATGACACTTTTGGTTTATCTAAAACAAAAAAGAAGTCAAAAGAATTTTCTGTGGACTTTGATGTTCCAGGTGAAATGATTGATATGATTTCATCTAAATTTGGAATTAAAGACCCTTCTAAATTTTTTAATTCTGTAGATACTTGGAGAAATCAAGCTCAAGAGGGAGCTTCAGCATCTAAAGAGTATGATGCTTTATCTTCTGACCTTCAAGCCATGCCTCATGAAATAAAAGCAGCCATACAAATGTGGGCTAATGGAGATGATTATTCTGAAGCTTTTAATTCAAACGAAAGACTGGACTTCTCTGAATCCTTTAGGGATCAAGACGCAGAGAACCTTGTTCAGCATTATCTAGAAGATGAATACAATGAATTAGTTGACGATTATAATCGTGAAAAAATTGATGATTCAGAATTCGAAGATAAGGTAAATCTTTTAGCGAGAACAACTAAAAGAATGTTTAATCAAGATGTGGAAGCACAAGAAAGAGAACGTGAGAAATTCGTTGAAGAACAGCAAATGGAATACCAAATGCAAAAAGACAGCGCACTTCTTTCCGTTGAAAATCTTGGTAAGGCTTATCCCAACTTCAGTCGCTCTGAAATGACAAAAATTAAGAGAGTCTTGGTTGATGGAAATATTGATAACATATTTGTTGATAAAGATGGGAAATACAAAGAAGACGCAGCAGAGTTGCTTGCTTACGCTATGTATGGTAAAAAACTCCTATCTGCCGCAGAAAAGAAAGCTGAAAGAAAAGGTGAAAGTAAGGCTAATTTAAGAACTGTAGACTCCAGTCCTAAAAACATGAAGCGTCAAAAATCTTCTGACCAACAGAGAGGTAAGAATTTAGATGCTGTTGGACACTTGAGCTCTGCGTTTAAAAAAGACCCTTACGCTTAGTAGTAAATTTTTAAACACAAAAAAAGACAAATATGTCATTGTATAATCCACCTAATGCTGGTTTTTCAAACCAGAATATAAACTCAGTAGGTTCTGAGTACGCAGCTACATACGGACACGATATTTCGTTGTTGGTACAAAAGCTGACTAACCGAGCAATCTTTGATGCTGCACCTCAGCAGTTCATGGACCTCAAATTAATGAACATGGTTCCTGCAGAGCAAGTGAACTCTGATGAATTTTTCTATCAAGAAATGGGATATCAGCGTGAGCCTTTAACTGCTACTGTTATTTCAGCTGGAGTTACTGCTCCTGCACAGCAGACAATCACTGTTTCATCTGTAGCAAACATCTCAACTAACACAATCATCTCTTACCCTGATGGGTCTAAAGGTAATGTTGTTGATATTCTTTCTGCTACATCTCAAATTGTTGTTGCTCCTTACTCTGGTGATTCTTTGCCAGCAGTTGCTGTAAACGATGTATTGGCTAACGTTTCAACTGTTGATTATGATGGTTCTGAAGGTTTTGCTCAGTATTTCCGTGCTTCAGTTATTGAGCGTAACAACTATGTTCAGTTGTTTAACAAAGCTATCCGTTACTCAGAAGTTGAGCTTCACAAGTTGAAAAACTTAGGAACTACTGACAACTTCCTAGAAATGGAAAGAAATGCAATGTTCAACCAACACCGAATTGACTTATCAAATGCTTTTTGGGCAGGTCAAAAAGGACAGGTTGTAACTGCAAACGGAACAGTTGCTAAAACTACAGGTGGTGTTTACACTGCTATGGTTGATGCAGGCGCTCCTAACACAACTGCAACTACAGCTACTTTAGTTGATGCATTTGAGGATATGGTTCTTTCTTCTGAATATGGAGATTACGGATCAGCTCGTATGGCGTTCATGACTCCAACTGTACACAGACAATTGTCTTTAGCGTACAAAGAAGAGTTAACTCGTTACGCTCCAAATGATGAAATCGCATTGTTGAACTTGAAAGAAGTTAACCTTGGTTCTTCTAGAATTGTACTTGTACCATTCAAGAGATTTGAGGATTCAGCTTCATTCCCAGCATCTTGGGCTAACAAGATCACAATCCTTGATATGAAAAACATCAAGAGAACTCAACTATGGGGTGAGCGTTCAGGAGATACTTTAGCTTTAGCTGATGGTATTCCAAAGCGTTATGCTGATGTCTATGTTGGCTGCAACATGGGTATTAAGTTCCATAACCCACTAGCTTGTGCTTGGTTAGACTTAATCTAATTAACTCAATAGTTAAAAACATAAGGGGGAGGTTCGCCTCCCCTTTTTAATAAAAAACAAAATGCCAGTAAAAAAAACAAACAAAAAAGAAGACGCTACTCCTCAAGAAACAAAAATTGAGGCGACTAGCGCACCAGAGGCTACAAAAGAAGAAAGTATGCCTGTATCATTAGTTCAGAAGCTAATGCATGAAATGGAAGAAAAACTTTCAAACAAGTTTAAGAATCAAATTGATAAACTAAAGCTTCACAAAGCAAAAGAAGAGTTAGATGAAGATTTAGAATACGTTGAGGGTCTTGAGGATGATTGGTTAGAAAAACCAATAACATTCTTTGCTTTTTCCATGAGATACTCTATACACAGCGACAGAAGAAAAGGTCAAGAAGTTTTACCTCCATTTGGAGACCCAATTAAGTTTAAACCATTAATTAGACATAAAAGACCAGGAAGAGGCAAAGAAGTAGAGGTTGTTTCTGTGTCATCTGTAAGCGTACAGTCTAAACAAGTTGTTGAGTATTTAAGAGGTCATAGCCTCTTTGGTATTTATTTTTATGAAAACATGGAAAATGCTATGAATGTAGATTCTTCGTGGGCTCATAAAATGGTAGAAGCTCAAAGGTCTTTAGCTAGACTTTCTGATATGCAGATTGTGGCTAGAGCAAAACAAGAAGGAATATCTGTTAGTCAGAGTCCTGAAAAAATGAGAAGAGAGCTTTCTGAAATATTAGCCAAAAAAGCTCAAGATCAACATGAAAGAATTCTTAATCAAAGATTAAAATCTGCCGTGATTGATGAAAAAGGAAGAAGTGTAACCGAAGGAAAAATAGCATAATGAGTTTTACTGCCCAATCTTTAAGAGACCAATTAGCATTTGCATTAGATGCGGAAAATTCAGATCACTATAGAGATGATTTGGATTATATACCATCTATAAACGCTGCGATGAAATGGCTTACAGCCGTTGTTAATTCTGCTTTTGGTGAAAATAAGATTGGGGAGGAGTTTTTTCGTGAATTATCGTACTCAGGGGTGTTTCGTACAAGTAACACCTCTAGAGTATCTTTAGATGTTTTTCCTACTGAGGTATGGACAGTATTAGCTGTAATGGCTTTACCAACAACAGAGTCTAATGGAGGCACACCTCCTGCAACCCCAGACAACACCAGAAGCTATCATTTGAGTGACTTAATACATGTGTCTTCATTAAACGCATGTAAAAGAGTTAGTATTGAATCTTGGACTGACGGCCTGTTTAACCCTACGGAAGCAGGATACGAAGGAGACCAAATATGTGATGAGTTAAAACTTTATTCATATCTACAGCCTATAAACTACAGAAGTGTTTCTAGGGGTGAAACTTCTCAGGAAATAGAAATAAGACCTACCGTAAAAAATGGAAAAGTTACAGTTTTTTGGGCTAAGAAACCAGACGAGATAACTTCATTATCTCAGCAAATAGATTTCCCAAACAGTGTATTTCAGTTGCTTTTTGATAAGGCTCTAAACTACATAGCCTACAAGCAAGGAGACCAAACAACCATATACGGAGTTACAAATAACGATATACAACAACTATTAACAGTATTATAAAATGACATACAGATACGTTGCATACGACATACAAAAGAATTTATACGCATCATTTGACGATGCTGATTTTACTATAAATCAAGTTTTATTTTGGGTATCTGTATTTGCAAACAAACTTAGAGTTCAGCATCAATTAGCAACGAATTCTGATTTATTTACCTCTACCTTTTCTTCAGTAGCGGTAAAAGAAGACACAAAAGGAAGAAAGTATATAGACCTACCCGTTCAAGTAATGGACTTGCCTAACAATGGAGGTATTATATATATAACTTACAATGAAGAGACTTGCGATTGTGCAGGTCCTGCGTTTGCACAGGTTTGGTTTCAAGGCACAAGCGTTGGAGCTGTTCAACAATTATACATGGATGAGTACACTAAGCCTTCCGCTAAGAATCCATACTTTTACAGAGTAGGTCACAGGGCAGACAGTACAGATGTAAATAGGCTTTACCTGTTAGGTGTTGAGTGTGCCCCTGTTAAAACTGTAGAGTTAGCAGTTAAATCAAGCATAGATCCTAGACAGATTTGCGATTTAGACGCAGATATACCTCTTCCAGACGAACTCATACAAGACCTTATAACAGGTGTCCTTCAGTTAGGTAAATTCATAATGATGGTTCCTGAAGAAACAACAAACGATGGAGCCGATGAAACTGAACCTCCAACGCCAAACTACGTAGGAAGACCTAAGCTACCTCAAACCGCTAAAAAATAAAAATAATGAATGCTAACGACTTTGTATCAATAGACCACATATTAGCAGACGTTACAGCTACTGTTAACGATGCTGAATATAAAAAAGGATTTTCTAAAGGATGGTATGTGTCTAGAATACAAGACGCTATGCAAGAGCTTTCTTTTGATACTTTTTGGCTAAAAATACAACAAGATATAGAAATTCCAGAGTCATGTCAAATACCCATGCCTAAAAACGTATTTAACATAAGAGAGATATATCTTTATAGCGGCACTATATGCGAGCCAGAAAGCAGTCAGGTTGTTTACTGGAAAAGACTTTTTAATAACACATCTAGCGGAGGAGGATACACCGCCAAAGTGAAAGATGATGGAAGTAATCCTGGAGACTTGTTTCAGCCAAATCAGAGAATATACAATAGAAACGTTGGTGGATTTTATGGTCCAAAATACTATTACAACGTTATGAATGGATTGCTAATGTTAAGTGAAACATGTAAGGGGTATGCCAATATAAGAGTTGTATACAACGGAATGGGCGTAGAGAACGGAGACATGCCTGTGATACCCAGATTTTTTGAAAGAGCTGTGGTTGATTATGTGGAAGAGAGATTTTACAATGCAATGAAATCTAGAGACCCAAGAACATTTAGAAGCTTATGGAGCGACTCTTTTAGTAGATTAAACGATTTAAGAAACGGAAGCTGGAACAAGGCAAGGAAAAGAATTAAAGCTATGGATTCTCAAGAAAAAGAATCTATGGAAGAGTATATAAGTTCAATGTATCATAAGTAATGGCTATAGCTAAAAAGAAAAATCAAGCGCTTTGGAATAGAATTAAATCTAGAATCAAGGCAGGAAGCAAAGGAGGTAGGCCAGGACAGTGGTCCGCTCGTAAGGCTCAGTTAGCTGTTCTTGCTTACAAAAAAGCAGGAGGAGGATATTCTGGAAAGAAGTCTTCAAAGAATAGCTTAAAGAAATGGACTAAGCAAAAATGGAGAACCCCTAGCGGCAAAAAGTCTAAAGATACAGGAGAGGTTTATGCACCTTCCAAAACTATAAGCAAACTAAAGAGTACGGCATCAGGGAGAAAGAAGCTTGCCTCTGCTAACAAAAAGAAAAGGGCTGCAACGCGAAAAGGAAAGCAGCACGCTAGTCACGGATTACATAAAGGTAAAAAAAGATAATATGGCAACTCGAGTAGATAAAAGTAAAATGGCTTGTAATAAGCCTAGAAGTTCAACAAGACCAGGCAAAAAAAGAATGGTTAAAGCCTGTGAGGGTGGCAGGGAAAAAATAATTCACTTTGGTGCGAAAGGGTATGGACATAACTATTCATCTGCAGCTAGAAAATCATTCAAAGCTAGACACAAGTGTAGCACTAGAACTTCTAAGCTTACAGCGTCTTATTGGGCTTGTAAGAACCTTTGGGCAGGTAAAGGTGGCTCTAAAAAGAGTTCGCCTAAAAGCAGAAGAGGTAAATACTAATGAAGGATAGAGGGGTAGGAGATACTTTAGAGCGAATACTCAAAGCGACAACAATAGATAAAATCGCTAAATTTGCTTTAGGTGATGATTGCGGTTGTGAAGATAGGAGAGATTACCTAAACAAAAAACTACCATACAAAAAGAAAGATGAGAAAAAGCCATAAGCAAGACGCTAAGACATATCAAAAAGGAATAAACTCAGATCAAAACAAAGAGTTCTTAGGAGGTTCAAAAGATGGAGACCATGTTGATGCATTAAACATGCGTAGTGTTTCTATGGATGGGGATAACTTTGCAAAGAAAAAGATAAAAGGAGAGTCTTCTGTATATCCACTTGTAGATAATAGATGCTTAACCGTTCCTTCTATAACTTTAGACGATTCATACGACTGTATGATGGCTCAAGAAATAAATGGTTACATAGTTGAGATTTGGGCATCTAAAACACCATCAATAAACAACAAGTATCCATTTATGAGAGTGAATGGCAAGATTGTTTTATATAGCGAAAACTTTCCTATAGATGTAGAGCATCCGCTTCAATATGACAAAAACGAAAACTGTCCTGGAGGCGAGATATACATAACAAACAACAACACTCCTCCAATGGTATTTTCATTGAAGGACATTATGCTTAACGGTGGATTAGATTATGGAAGCGAAGTGGCGGCTTGTACTCCTAAATACTTTTTAGATTTTAATATAGAAAACTTTACTGTTCCTCCTTCTGCAATACTTTACAAACCAGCATTTATATCTCAGGTAACAGGAACAACAGGTTATGATTTTGTAGCGGGTACTTTAGGGCTGTGTGTCGGTAGTTATTCATATTCATACAGACTTGTAGATGAGTCAGGAGAAAGAACAGGATTCTCTCCTATAACAGAGCTTATACCTGTTGTCAGAAACAACAGCAATCAGTTTGATCCTCAGTTTCCGCATTCAAGAACCTTTTCAAGTCAGCCTGACATTACTTCTTCAACGATATATGGAAACCATTTAAAAATAAGATACGACAATCCAAACGGATTTACATTTTTAGAATTAAGAAGAGATTCTTGGAACTCTGGAAGCGTGATAGGAGCACCTCCTGTTTCTGAAATAATAGCTAGTATTCCTATAGGTGAAAACATGTCTGTAATAGATGTTCTTGATAGGGCTGAGGCTGGATTCTCTGGATCTGAAATACTAGACCTAGAAGAGCAAACAAACACATATTCTTCTATTAGAAGAGCAAAGTCAATAAGGTATTTTAATGAAAGGTTGTACCTTATGAATGTAGGATACGATTCTAAAAATATAGACAACGATGTGACGTTTTACGGAAGTAGTAATTTTGTGTTTCCTACTATAGAAAACATGGGAAGACCTGGACATAAACATGTATATAACTCTGCTATGTACAAGTCTAACATGAGGGGTGAAAAAACAGGTTTTGGAGTTGTTATTTTTGACTCTGATAATAATGCTTCTTTCGTAAAACAAATAACAGGAGCTGAAAATTTTGAGTTCCCAAACAGAAGGGATGAGACCAGTACAGATACAAACAATACATCATACAAGGGTGTTGTAAGATGTGCTAATTCAGGAACAGA
>Ga0181389_1000153_pt1 | contig 26661 bp, 22 predicted proteins | sample 12SPOviralmetaG_FD_130121 | JGI IMG/M metagenome (GOLD analysis project Ga0181389, IMG submission 130121) | Marine viral communities from the oligotrophic San Pedro Time Series (SPOT) site, San Pedro Channel, CA, USA - 12 SPOT_SRF_2010-06-29 | ecosystem: Environmental > Aquatic > Marine > Strait...
CAGTAGAACTGTTAGCGTGATTATTAAAAGCTGTATCCCCTATTAAGTTACTATGTGTATGGTCACTTTCATTAACATATCTAGTGTCAGCGGCAGATTGTGTAAGAAAACTTGTATGGTCACCGTCTGCGTGTGAACCAGAAGTTGTTGTCCATTCTAAACCATTAGAGGTTCTTGTTAATACTTGACCATTAATTCCAATACCATCGTATACAGATAAGTAAGTAGCATCTAAGTAAAGAGTGTTTGATCCAGACCTTGTGTGAAATATATCGTGTGTACCATTTGAAAGATAAAATTCAGCTAATGAATTTGCATTGTCTTCTTGAGCATAGAAACCCGGTTGTGAATACGTTCCATCAGTAAAAATCAAAGAAGGACTTGTTGCTCCCGGTGTTCCAGAACTATCTTGTATAGCAACTTGTGGTGCAGATATAACCAAATCATTTGCAGTATTGTTATAAAATAAAAGGCTGCTTCCTATATTTACAGATTCTTTTCCTGAAGGAGAATCTCCAGATGATCCATCAACTCTTATATCTACAGAGTTAAAAAAAGCGTCACCATCTGATTCTATTTTAAAACCTGCTTCTGAGCCAGATGTTGCACTATAGTTAGTAGATTGTATAGATGAGCTACCAATAGATATGCCACCAATTTCCCCACTGCTTGCTTTTACAGCACCTGCACTTGTTACATAAAAAGGTGCAGAAGTACTAAATGTAGTGCTAGTGTTTCCTAGCCATAAATTACCTGATGAGTCTACGTGAAAATTTGCCATTATATATGTATTGATCCTCCAGTTATTCCTATAGTACTAACTGTTAAGTTACCAGCAACAGCATCTCCATTAGAAGAAACTTTGAAAGGTGCAGTTGCATAATTAGCAGCACCTAACCACATATCTCCATCACTATCAACGTGAAAGCTACTAGAGTCACTACCACCAATATCTATTGTACCACCAGATAAGTTTCCTCCAAATGTTCCAGAAGCACCAGTAATACTTCCAGTAAATGTTCCAGAAGCACCAGTTACGTCTCCTCTAAAGTTACCTCCGTTAAATTCAACATCACCATTAGATTTAATTTGAAAGCCAGCTGAACCACTAGAAAAGTTACTAGATTCTAGTGTTGATTGCGTTCCTGAGTCTGTAGCTAATGTAATTGTTTTACCAGATATAGAACCAGAAGTAATTTTACCTGCTTCTAAAGTATCAATATTTGCATTTGTTACTTGAGCTGTTCCAATATGTGCAGTCGTAATGACTGCTGTTCCAATATGTGATGAATCAATTAAAGAATTAGCACCACCGCTATCAAAAACATCTGAAGGTTCTGATTCCCTACCAGATATATTTACTGCTGAAACTCTATAATAAACTGTATCGTTACTTGTAAGATTTAAAGAGTCTAGATTTATAGTTCCAACAACAGGAATGTTTAAATCAACGTTACCGTTACTAGCAGGTAACATACCTAAATAGTAAGTATCTCTATCTGAATCAGAAACTTTTTTATTTGTACTGTCATAAGATAAGTTAAATGTTGCTTTAGCACCATAAACATTTAAATGTGAAATATCTCTATCTAAAGTAAAGTTAATAGGAGAACTTATAACATTCCCATCGTTATCTTTTACTTGAGCAAGCTTATGTACTATTTGAGCTCTTAATAATCCATTAGCTAAACTACCGAATGTATTTTCTGGTTTAGCAGGTTTATTAGGAGCAATACTTGATCTTGGTATTTGTATAGCTGCAACTTGTACAACATCAGAACTATGATTTTTTAAATCAAAAGCAAATAGTCTTACTGTGTAAGTAAACCCTATATTTAAGTTTTCTATAATATATCTTGATTGTTCAAAATCTACAGAAGCAGATTGATAGTCAGATGTATCTAAAGCTACATCATTACTATCTAAAATACTATTTCCATCTCTGTCGGAAACCATTCGCCATTGTACTAAGAAATGACTTCCGTCAAGTATGGTTGTACCATTTTTGTTTTGAGGTTTTGTCCAGTCTAATTTTATAAATCCTTTTACGGCACCAGCACCATCTCTATATGTACCTACAGAATTATCAAAGCCAACTGCACCATTGGATGGTTTGGTTGGTTGGTCAGGTATGGTAAATTCGTCATTTGTTCCTAAGTTAATTACAGCAGAAGCTGTAGAAAAGTCTGTAGATAAAGTTTGACCTACGTCACCTATTTCTAGACTTATGTCACCACTTTCAAATTCAATGTAATCTGTTAAATCTGTGATTACACCAGTTAAACTATTTCTATAATAAACACCCATACCATCTTGTACTGGGTAAGACATACCTACTACTCTAATTTTTTCTGGATTTATAGTAGAACCTTGATATGTAACTTGATGTATACTTCTACTCTCGGAACTAGCTTTTGATGAAGTGTCTTCAAAACCTACTTCTGGATCGTATATAAATACTTTATCTCCTACTTGAAAAGAACCAGATATATCATAACCTTGCAAAGAAACGTTAACAGTTTTTTTAAGTCTGTTATATTCACTTAAAGCTTTATTAGCTCTAGCTTGATAGTTTGACTCGGTTGCACTTGAATCTTTTACAACTTGTATTCTTTTTAAATTTGCATCAAATAGATCTTTATATTCATTAGTTGATACAGTTGCTTCTGCCATAGAAACATCTTTGCTTGCACCAGTTGGTATAAGTTCTACTTTAGTTATGTATTCTTCTGCGTTAAAACCAGTAGTTATACCTGCTGGAATAAATCCTTCTATGTTAGGGTCTTCACCTTGTCCTTGCCTAATAATGATAGAAGTAGGATTTGAATTATGACCATTGAATAAATCTTCGGGTCTACCAGCATATATGTATCCTTCATTGTCTACATAAAATTCACAATCAAAGTGTTCTACAACATATTTAACAGCTTTAAAAGTAGATTCTAAATAATGATCTCCTGTGTAGGTTGTTGTTCCTGTTGTAGGATTAGTAATACTTCCTGATTTAGTTCTTACAGCTTGTTGTCCTGCTGTATCGCCAGTTCTTAAAAGTCCATAAGGTGTACTCGTAGTCCTATCTAAAACATCACTTAAAGAATTATTTGTATAGCTACGAACAGCACCACTAGTAGAAGTTTCTGCAACAACAAGTCCTCTTGAATCCGTATCTCCAAGATAAACCATTGTTCCTTTTCCACTAACTTGAAATGAATCTAAATCGTATTCTAAGTTTTGTACTACGCCTACATAACGAGCAGTTTTAATCATATCTTGATTTGAAACTGTATTTTCATCAACACGAGTACTGTGTATAAGTATTTGACCCCAAGGATCAATAGAATTAATTACAGAGTTTGGTGTTGATGTTGCACTAAGAGATACTGTAAACGTACCCGGTGCCATAACCTTTTCTTGAATACTCACGACTTAACTACCCTAACTGTTTCAAATATAGAATCTATATATTGATCTCTTATACTATCTGATGTATTAGCACCAGACGCAGAACCTATTTCACCCCCAATGAAACCTTTGACTGCTGTTGAGCCTGATACAGCTATTCCTAAATTTGACGTATTAGCTGTATAAGTTGAAGGCGTACCAATAATATATTTATTACCTTGTCCATCTACTGAAGTAGCTTTAATATAACCGGTAGCATTAGTACCTGCTAAAGAAGTAACAGCTTTTACGTTTAACTGTTGTGCTTGCCATTGCGAAGCAACAAACTCTAAATGCCTAGCTCCTCTTTTCATAGTCACATCAAAAACTAATCTTCCATCTTTGTTAGTAGCATCGTAGTGTGTTGTAAGCCTTATAGTAGCTATTTGAGGCTCGTTTTTTAATATTTGGATAGATTGCCAGCTCTGCCATTCAGTAGCTGAATTAGTAGCAGAGATAGACCACGTTTGTGCCGATGTATAGTCATCAGAGTCGGGGTCATATAGATGTGTAGTAAATCTACATTGAGATGTATTATCACCAAGAACTGTTAATTTAATTAGACCATTTTCTATAACAGCATCAGTAGGTTTATTGTCGGAGTCTCTACCGGCTCTAAGTCTTAGTTGATCGTGGTAATCTTTTATTTTGATTTCAACAGCACCTTCATAATAGTTTTCTGGATCAACATTATAAGTAGCATTTGTATCTCTTAAATTACCACCAGTTTTTATAATTGTTGATTGATTTTGAAAGTGTTCTCTAGATGTGTTTGTTAATGTACCAGTGTGATAGTAAGTATAATGTTGCCTTGGAGGAGAGTGCATTTGATTTGTAGTACTTGTTATAGAGTGACTATTTTCTATTAACGCACCAGAAAAATGACTTTCTAAATTAATTTCTCCCGGTTTACCTAACCACTCAAGTTCCAAACTATAACTTATACCACCAATACTGTATCTAGATATGTCAATAGCAGCACTAATTAAATTACAATAACCTTTTAAAGTTGTATCACCTGTATAGGTAAAAGCAATTGGAACTTTCATTTTAGACATAGATATAAGTTCATCTCTTAAAGATTTTGCATCATCTAAATCATCTACAGCAAGCTTTCCTTGAAGAGACAAACTTTTATTGACGCTATCGGAACCACCACTAAAATTTAAAGTTGCTGGTGATGTAAATGTTAATCTACCTACTGTTATTGTATTAGCCATTTAACACATATCCTTTTCTCTACATTTCCTGCAGTATCTATATTTAGGTCCATAAAAATAATTTCCACAATCCCAATCAGACTCACAAGATTTTAAATAACTTTTTTCTTTATTATCAATCATCTGTTATCTTCCTAGTATAGAGGAGCTACTACCTTCCTTTTCTAAGTTAACTAAAGCTTTTCTTATGGACATCGCTGCTTTTCTTGCAGACTGTGGATCTGAAGGAACGCCTGTAACATTTACAATAATGTTATCTACAGATATTCCTCCTCCAACTCCATTGATTCCGGTAGGAGTTACTCTTGTACCTTGAGGTCCAACACTTAATATTTCTGGACCAAACTCTCCAACCATAGCTTTTGTACCTATCTTTGCAAAACCACCTTTATGTAAGAACTTATGTTTTGCATCAGGATCTCTAGGATTTAATATTTCAGGAATTTGACTTTGTATGTTTTCTATAATATCAGGGAAAGGTATAGCCATACCAAAACTTGCATAAATTTCGTTTACGTTTTTCTTTATATTTTTTATTTTTCCTTCAGCTACAGAAGTGTCTATATCTAATATTGCTCCTTGTTCTGCTTCAAATTTTATTTTGAATATTCCTTCAGAAATAGCGCCAAATTTTTCAGAATACTTGGTACCCATTGTGTCAGCTTGTTCTATTAAATTATCTATTTGTTCTTGAGGCATACCTGCAGCAGTAGCAATGTTTCTAAACTGTTCCACACCTTCTGGACCAAGAGCTATAATTTTATCTGCTATTTGCATTAACTCAATTTGTGTTCTGACTTGATCATTCATAGCATTATTTATTCCGCGTTTTGCTTGCTCTTCAGCAGATGATTGACCTTCAGTATCTTTCTCTAACTCTGCTATTCTTTCTCTCAAGCTTACAATTTCATCTGCTTCGGCTAATGCATCTGCACCCATTGTCTTGACTAAATCTTTTTGGAACTGTTGTTCTGCTTTTGCTATATCTTTTTGTAAGCTAAGTATTTCTTCAAAACTGTCTCTATCTTGAAAACCAGTTATACCTACTGTAGTCCCTTGCATTTCAGCAAGACGTTCTTTTGCAGCTTGAAGTTCATCTTCAGTTGCTACACCTCTCTTAACAGCTTGCTCTAAGAAATCTATTTCTCTTTTAGCATCTTTAATTGCAAGTCTTTCAGAGGCTCTATCTGATTTATTAAGATCAGATTGCATTCTTAATAAACGAAGTTTTGCCTTATTTATTTGCAAATCTTCAAAAGCTGTTACTACACCTTTTTCTCCAAATTTAGTTAAAGCCTCAACTAATTTAGCATTTTCATCATTAAGTTTTTTAGTTCTTTTTATACCTTCATTGACAGTATCGTTATAAGCTTCTTGTGCTTCTGCTATTTTTTGCTGGCTTGATGCAGCTTTTGATAAGGTATCGTCAAAACCTAATATTAGATCAAAAGTATTAACCATATCATCTTTAAATTTCTTTAATCCTGCTTTGTAAGCATCTCCAGAAAATAATCTTGTAGTTGCTGTAGCAATAGTGTCTTCCAAATTACCTATGTAGTTTGTAGCCCAACTCATTAACTCGCTTTGTTCGTCTTCTGAAAAAGTACTTAAATCAGTTGCTGCATCGTGTGCAGCATCCATAAGAGCTATTGAAAGAAGTCCTCCATTGTTTTGGACTCCAAGTGTAAGAGCATCTATAAAAGCTTCACCATAAGGAACAAATCTTTTAGCAGGAGACTTGATTCCAAATTCTAATATAAGACCTTCTTCACCATTTTCAACTGCATCAATAATAGCTTGTTTAATTTGATCGCCACTTTCCCTAATACCTTTAGACATACCATCAACTACATCTCCACCATATTCTTCAAATTTTTCTTGTAGCTCTGTACTAGATAATTCTATTTCATCAGGTATTTCAGCAATAGCACGTAATGTAGGTTCTATAAGACCTCTTGCATTAGATTCAGCTTCTGCTGCTAACTCTGGAGACTTTAAGAAATCTTGTGCTGCAGCTAAAGCAGCTGGTCCCTCTTCTGCCAGCATTGCAGCTAAAGCAGTAAATCCTTGAGCTTGTAAAAGAGTTATTGTGTTTACAAACTCTGCTCCTAAGACAGCTTGATCTTGTAAGTTTCGAGTTATCTCACTAGCAGACATTTGTATTTGATCTGGAATGTCATTAAAAAGACTTGCAATTCCTCTAGAAGATTCTTTTGCTATATTTATAACATTTTTAGCAATTGTTTCTTGTTGAGTTAATATTGAAAATTGTTGCCTTAGTTCTTCATTCTGTGCATCCAATATTTCTTGTTCTATTGCTGCAATATGTTCTTTGACAGTTGCAGAGTATTCTGTATTAGCTATGATACTTTCTGAAATTCCTCTTTCTCTATCTCTAAAAGCACCCATTTTTCTTTCGTCTGATATTTTTTCTTTTCTTTGTTTCAACTCTATGTCACTAAAAGAGGCATTACCTTCTCTTATTAATGTTTCTTCAGCTAAAAGTTCTAATTTATTTTCGTGAAAATCAATAATACCTTTACCAAGCAATCCTTCTTTATTTATTATATCTTCCAAATTTTTTTCCATATTTTGAAGAAACGCTTGATTGGCTAAAGCTGATTGTTTCTCATCTTCAGTTTCAAAAAATCCAAATGGACCAACAGATTTCAAATCTAATCTACCATCTTTCATTGTGTCTTCTATTGCTTTTTGTACTTTATCAAGCATTGAAACAGCAAGAACTTCAGGTTCTTCTCCTCCTAACAATATTCTTTCCATAAAATTATCAACACCTAAATCTGCTTTTAAATCTGGAGATAGCGAATTTATGGATGTAAAGAATTTCCCTACTTCACCACCAGCACCTGTCAATTTTTCAAATTCTACCTCAAATACACCTTGTAAGTTATTTTCTAAGTTTTTAATGTTCTTGTCTAATGAAACAATTTGATCATTAGCGTTAATTATTTTAGTTATCTCACTATCAGTAAATCCTAATGCTTTCAAATTTTCCGTATCAACTTCATCAACAGAATCTATAAAATCTTGATAATTAGTAAATTGATCATCTAAACCGCTTAATTCCATAAATTCTTTTTTTGTTTCAACAACATTGTTTTTTAACATATTTAGTTGCTCAGTAGCACCCATAGCAAAATCTTCTGCTTGTCCAAGTACATTAGTAAACAGTGCTGCTCCTCCAATATCAGATGCAACATCTAATGCTGATTTTATAGCAACTATTCCTGCAGTAATTGTTGTTATGGCTATAGCTGCCATTGCAATATTTCCTGTAGCTGCTGCAGTACCGGCAGCTGCTGCACCTGCAGCTACTGCTGTCATTTGAAGATGTGCGTTAAGTTTTGCAATCAAAACAATCATCTTAGTTATGCTTGCTAAGGCAAAAGCACCACCAAGTACTTTAAGTACTTTTAAGAAAGTCAGTCCAGATTGTTCAGCTGCAAGGCTGAAAGATTGAAGAGTAAAAATAAAATTTCTAAAGATAGGTAGCAAACCTTCTGCAAATTCCATTGTAAATTCTTTTATTTGATTTTTTAGCAAAACCATTTGCTGTTTAGTAGTAGCGAATTTTTTAGCTGCTTCAACATTTAAAGCTATGTTAGATTCATAAGCTGTTCTAGAGGTGATCATAGCATCTCTTAATAATCCTTCTGCTGTTGCTAAACCACCGATAGCTAATTGAGTTCTTCTTTGTGATAGATTAAGTTTTTGTAAAGTATCTTGTAATCCGTCTACTCTTTCTTCAGCGCTACTTAGTCCTTCTATAAAATCAACGACTGCCATAGAAGCATCTTCACTAAAAGCTTGAACAAATTCTTCAGATGTCGTATCTGCAATAGCTGCAAATAAAGATAACTGTTCTCCTCCATTTTGTATAGCTCTTTGAATTTCTTGAAAAAGACGAGCTACAGCAGTACCACCAGCTTGTGATGGAACACCTATAGCTTGAAGAGCAGTAGCAAAAGCTAAAGCGTCTTGAGTAGAAGCACCCGATTGTTCAGCTGCAGTTGCAATACGTAATACTGTTGTAATAATTTCATCTTCAGTTGCAGCAAAGTTGTTACCTAACTCAACTATTGCAGCACCTGTTCTTTCAAAAAAATTACCCATAGATTGTTCAGGTATGTTTGCAATAGCACCTAACCTAGCTAGAGCAAGAGCTGCGTTTTCTGTGCTCAAAACAGTTGCAACAGAAAGTTTTGTTACAACTTCAATAAATTCTTCTAGACTCTCAGCACCTATACCTAATTGACCACCAAGCTCACCTATTCTTGCTAGCTCTGTAGCAGCAATTGGTAACTCTGTAGCTAAATCACGTATAGTGTCTGCTAATCTTAAAAGAACAGCTTCGTCAGCATCAACAGTTTTTCTAACACCCGCAAAGGCATCTTCAAATTGTATTAAGCTTGCAATACCTGCAGCAGCGGCAGCACCCATACCAACAGCAGCGGCACCAATAGATACGAAAGCTCCATTAGCAAGTGCATTTAAATTATTAAATACAGGTGCTAATTGTTTAGCTTGTTCATTAGCCTCATTAGCTATTTGCTCTGTACCAACTAAAGATGCTACTAAAGCAACATCTAATGCTATATCAGCTGATTTACCCGGCATTAATTATCTCTTGTTTCTTGCATAAATTCTTCCATACTCAATGTTTTACGTTGTTTGTTAGAACGACCTCTAATTTTGTCGCGTTGTTGTTTGTACCAAGAACCGGGGTTCTCTTCTTTTTCTGATTCACTTATATAATCATTACCTTCTCTTGCACTAATTAAAAGAGGTAAAAAGAATGCAGAACCTTCAAATGGTAAATTTGATAATAAACGAAGAAATCGTTTCCAGCCTACGTGTAAAGCTTCGTCTATATTGTAGTATCTTAAAAAATCAGCTTCTATCGCACTCCACCTTAATAAAAGATCGGATGGAGTGTAACTTAGTTTGGGCTGTCTTCGTCTCCTTCATCTATAGGACCTGCATCTACTTCAGGTGTTACTCCATATTCTGTTAAAAGAAACTGTAATAATTCTTGAAGCTTAGTCCAAGATGCTCCATCTTCGAGCATTTGATCTAAATTACTTTGTCCTATCAATGTGGCAAGCCATTCAGGAATTTGAGCTGCGGCTAGTTGACCAGTGTCGTCCATAAATCTTAACTGACTCAATACTACCCTTGCAGGCAATTCTGGGGGGAACTGATAGTCCCTTCCCGCTATTTTGACTTCGATAGATTCTTTGTCAGACTCTTCTACCGCAGCGTCAAAATCCTTAAATCTTGTCTTCTCACTCACGTCTTATCTCCTATCTAATATTACGGATTACTTGATCCACCTGCACCGGCAGCGTTTGTATTATCAACGATGTCGAACAAGTAGTTGTAACCATTACTATCTGAACCAACATTTAATGTTGTGTCAGGTACTAGTATCTTGAACTCTGTGCTCAAAACAACTTTTGTTGGGGCTTTAGCGTGTGCCATAGAGAAAGAACCAACGCTTACTGCGCGTGGGATTCTTACGTGTCTAGTGGCAACTCCGTTTGAGCCTTTTGGACCATCAGCAACTAACAACATTGCATACTCATTAAATGAGGATGATGTTGGGGGTACTAAGGTGTTATAACCTGATGCAGTTGCACCGGCAGCACCGTTAGCACCGTGTCCGATTTTACCGGATGTTGATGCTCCACCACCAAGAGCAATAATTAACTTAGCGTGTGAAGCTTGTGAAAGCTCACCTGTTAATCTCACTTCTTGAGCGGTTTTAATTGTCTTAATTGGATCTACTTCTTCAGCCACCATAATGTCTTCAAAAGTTTTATCCATTTCAAGAGTCCAACCATCTTCAGAATAGCCTACTTCTTCCCAAGCAGGTGTCATAGCGGTTGGCGTATCAAACGCTCCGCCTGCATCTGTTGGGAAAGCTAATGAAGCTGTTGTTCGATCCTTTAAATAAAGGACCCCAGTACCGATCAATACCTCAGATATTGAACCTTGTGTAGCTGGCATAATTACTCTCTCCTACTATATATCTTATACTTCAATTGTCGCGACAATTGACTTACGTCAATTACCTATTACTCTTCTTCTGCTTGAAACCAATCAGATGAAGGGTCTTCTTCCACGACTTCGTCAACTTCAACCTTGTCGGTAAGGTCAACGCGCTCGATTACTTGGTTAGTGGCAATAGACTCATCTTCAGCGATGAAGACTTGTCCCTGCATAGTGTCGCTCATTGGCTTCATATGCTTGCTCATATCTTTCCAAGTAGACTCTGAGACTTCTACCCAAGAATTTTTTGTAAATAGAGTTTCTTCACCATTAACATCCCACCACACTTGTGTGAAAGTCATTAATGGATTAACTTGTACTTTTTTCATTATGTATCATACCTATATGTCATTACTATAGTAATAGTATACAACCCCAAGCCAGTTTCTGTTTCCTCTATTCGTGAAATTCCATCTACAATTTCAAAACCATAAATGAATGCTTTATCACCATTACTTAAAGTAATTGCGTTGTTAGATTCATTAAAAGCTGCTTGTTGAACTGCTGCTGCTAAAGAATAAGCTTGTGCATAATCGGGTTGAGGGTCTGTACCATTACCACCCCATCTACCTGCATAACAGCTAATGGGTATAATTGCTTCTTCAATTAATACTTCAGAAAATTGATCAAGAGGTACACCACCAGCTCTAAAATAAGTCATAAATGGTAGTTGAGCATTTCTAGGCAATCTAGTTGCCACTCTAGTGCTACATATATTATTTATTGGTGTTCTTGCTATAGCCCAAGCTCTAAATACCACTTCTGCATCTGGTGCAGAATTTTGATTTCCATAAACCATTTATCTCCTAGTAATCTTCAAATCTTATTATAAACCCTCTAGTTGATTCTTCTTCGTGTATATTGTATCCGTGAGTAGCTTTTGTATTAGTTCTACTTGTAATTCCTTTTTCTGCATCTCTAATTGCAGCACCAAAGAATGCAGCATCAGTAAAAAAATCTAAGTTATTCTTAGGTAAATTATCTCCTAACATTTCTGCAGGTGTAGCTCTTAAATATCTGATTTCATTACTATTTAATCTTCCTTTGTTATGTTGACCATCAGCAATACCATAAACACGTTTTTTATCTGCTGCAATGTTTTCACCTTTTCTAGATACTCTTAATTGTCCAGTATCACCATCTTCAATAAACACTACATTCTGTCCTCTATTCGCTGTAACGTTTTGTACTTTTCCTCCGCCAGTAGCTTGTAAACTTATACCTTTTTTATTTAACTTACCACCTTTTATACCAGCTCTTAATGTCATTTGAGCTGTAGGTAATGATGGGTCTGTATAAGTTAATTCAATAATGTTTTTACCTTTAAATTCTACATTTGTAGGATTAATTTTTTTAATTGCAGATTTACCTGCTTTTGAACCTATAGGAGTAACACTGCTTGAATGTACTTCTACTACATATTTTCCAAGTCCTCTAGTGTCTGCTAACGCTGCTTGTGATTTATCTATTTTAAAACTTAAGTTAGTCATACCTTTGCTACCTTTAGTAGGCATTCTTGCAGCACCGGCAGCAGTTTCACTTTGTCTAGATACAGATTTAATTTTTCTACTTGTTCCACTAACCATAACTGGTTGAAAGTAATCGCCACCTATTTGTTTTGCAGTTTCTCGTTCAATTAATTCTTGAGTAATTTTTGTTCTTTGACCCATTATGGATCCTTTTAATGTGTCTTGCTCAAATCCCATTCTTGTGTGTAGTAGCAAATCCTGTTTTCCATATAAACTTGTTTTAGTAGGATTATTTCTATCTTTATCTTCTGCAACACCAAATAACCTTTTTTTAATTTTATGGATTCTTTGATCTATTTCTCCACCTTCTGGTCGTCTATCTTTAACTTTTCTAGTCTTACTACCAGAAAGTAATGCTTTTACATTATCTTCTGTATAAGTTCTACCGTTATCTATATAAGGTCTTGTATATGTGGCACCTTTATCTTTAATACCTAGAACTATTTTACCGTCATATTCTGTGTAGTTTCCTTGAGCTTGTAGTTGTTTTATGTAACCATATTTTGCATCACTTCCTACACTTGAAACTGCTGCTGTTGAGTTCATTCCTTTTAATTCCTTTTTAGCTTTTTCTAATACTCTTAATTCATTTTCTAGTTTTTTAATTTCAGCTTTTATTGTAATTAATTCAGGTTCATTTGCATATGCAACATCCGCGTGTACTCTACCAGTTTTATCTATAGAAAGCTTATTAATTTTACCTGTAGCAAAGTTTTGTTTCATTACTCGTTCAGTAGCTTCCATATTTATTTCTTTAATTTGAGAAGGTGTTAAATTTTGTTCTATGTTTTCTCTAATTTTACTTGTATGACTTGCATTACCTCTAATACCTGCATTTGTGTCAGTTTTTAAAATGCTTCCTGTTTTTGTATTTATATCAAAATGTTCTATAAATCGATCTACATCTTTTATAGTTGCATTTTGTATTTTATTTCCATTAAATTTAAAAGCTATAATTCCTTTCTCTCTAGCATCTTTTAACAAAGCTCTAGTACTTTCATCTAGCTTTATTTCTCCTAAATCAAATACTTGTTCTCTTCTAATTTTTACTTTTGAAGGTTCTAAAACTGATGATTTATATCTATTATTTTGACCTACTAAATATCTAGATTTACTTCTATCTTTAGCTTTCAACTCTCGCATATCTGCAATAATTCTTACTTGTGTTCCTGTTGATTGTACACCTATATTTTGTTTGGATTTTATAGTTCGTTTAGAACCTTTAACAGTTCTAGTTTTATTTTTACCACCTTTTTTTCTACGCTTATATTCTGCTGTTTGAAATGTTGTTTTTACATCTGCTAATCTACCACCATATAAATATTCCATAGTTGCTTCAGCACCAGCTTCAATACCTTCTTCATACGCCAGACCAAGTTTGCTTGTCATTTCCATACCATCTTGACCTTCATATCGACTGCTAACTTTTTTAGTACGTCTTTTATTTTTTCCAATTTCTTCATCTTTCTTAGCTCTCTCACCACTATCTTTAAGCCAAATTTTATGCATTGTTTTTTCTCTAGCATTAAAAGTTGTTTTAACCATTTCCTTACCAGATAATCTACCCATTCCTACAGGGTCTATAATTTGTGCAACTTTTTTGATTACAGGTCTATAAAGTTTAGCTACAGACTCAACTGCTTTAGTAGCGAAAAATGTTGGTGCATAAAATGCATCATTTTGACCAGTTTGAGGATTAAATAAAATACCTCCATATTGAGCTATCCAAACATAAGGAGCTTTATCTGCAACATTAGTTGTAGGATTACTACCACCTACTGAAACTCTCCATTCTCCTAAAACACCTTTTCTTGGATTTATTACAGGATCTCTCATAAAAACAGAGTCAGCTAAGTTGTTTGGACCAAATTGAACAATTTTGTTATTTATGTTCATAGTAAATTCAGTTCTTGGAGCAGTAGCTTTTAATGCAACTAATAAACTTCTATGTATCATTTGAAAGACATTTCCTTCTCCCTTTACGCTAAACAATTGTTGTTTTATATTATTTGTTGCTTTAGGACCGAAGATTTCCAATATTCCACCTTTTTTTAATTTAGTGTGGAACCTTTTATTCATATAGCTACCAACTCTTGCTCGAACAAAACGTAAGGCAATGTTGTTAGTTGCTGGTAATACTGCGTTTACGGCTAAACCACCAGCTTTACCTAGAGCACGATTAATTACACGTTGTTTTACTTTTCCATTTGCTAGAGCATTAATATCTCGAACAGCTCTGTTAGCTGAAAGTATATTAGCTCTTTGCCTTCTAACATTACCTAATCTCTTAGGTGCCAAAGATATAGCAAAACCCGCAGTTCTAGATAATGTTCTAACTAATGAAGATACTTTATTAGCTCTAGAATAACCTGTAAGGTCTCTATCTGGATTGTCCGTTACCGGTAAGCCACCTAAACCCATAGTTATTCTCTATAAAGGCAGTCTATAATTGTATAGCAAAGTTCTCCTTTTGCATCTGTTCTACTATTGACACCAGAAATTTCATAATACTTTGTGCCTTCCTTGATTCTGTCATTAGCCTTTACGTTTACAGTGTCATCGAAATAAATAGTGATAGATTCTACTATTGTATTTCTACCGTCTCTATCTTCTGCGGTACCGTTGCTAATTATTCTACATTTAACATCTGCTTGATTGGATGTCCAATCTGAAGTTAAGTTACCTCTATCATCTACACCAGAAGCTGCGTGTCTTTCTATTGTTACTGTGCTGTGAAATAAGTTGTCATTGAGTGCCATATAAGTATCATAGCTTATATACCTAACCGATTAGAAGAAATCGTCTATGAAGATAGGTCCATATTCCCCATAAGATACAGAATAGATACTGTGACCATAAAAATCTAAAGCCATTTGCCAAGCTTGATCATTTTTGCCCATACCAGTAGTTTCTTCATCTTCCCAATCAATACTTTTGTCGTCTATATATTCACTAAATAAATTGTTAACAATAATTGCTGATGAATAAGCAACACACTCACCTAATTTAGGAACAGCTGCAACACCTAGTATTGCGTTATCGTGTCCATCTAGCATTTCTGCTTCAGGATTAGCATCCTGTATATATCTAATTACTTCTTGTATCTTCTGTTCCTGATTCATTCCACTTTCCTTTCAAGTAAGCAGTTAGCAACATTCTTATAGCATAAGAGCTGCCCTGTTGTTTGCGACCATCATAAATATCGTGATGTGTCATACATAAGACAGCAACGTTTTCAGGATCATACTTTCTACCTTCATTGCCACCCATACCTTTGCCGTGTATGTGTGCAAGTTGTAGTTGAGACCTTGAATTACAATCAGCCCATTCACATTGATTCTTTGCTCTAATAAAAGCGAACAATCTAAGCTTTGTCATTCTGTCATCTGCCATAAAATAAGTATAGGCACATAATGCAAAAAGCCGGGTTTTTACACCCAGCTTTTAAGCAATCAATTAAGGAGGCTACTTATGTTCTTGAAGGTAACGGTTAATTACCTGAGATCATTTATAACCAGTTCTTATTTTACCTTATGTGTTAGCTATATACAAAACTATTAAGAAGTTTTTTCTCTATTTGATTTTCTATGACACAATGAACAAATAGATTCTCTTTTATTCTTTTCTCTTTTAGATTTATTAAATTTGTTTAATGGTTTTTCTTTTTGACAAACTAAACAAACTTTACTATTTTCATCTGATTTAAGAGTTTCTTTATATTGATGAGTTTGATCTCTAAGACCTATTAGGCAATCTTTGCAATATAAAGTATAACCACTTTTATATTTTTGAGATTTTTCAAAATTATTAACGTCTTTTTCTTCTCCGCATTCTAAACATTTTTTCCAAGTAGGATTCCAAGATAATTTATCAGATTCTTCTTTTGCTTTGTTTACTCTCTCTACAAGCTCTGGATTATCTTTCATCCAAGCCTTAAATCTTTCATATCCTATAGGAAGTTCTTCATAAGTTTTTGAAGTAGTTAAAGAGCCCTTTCCTTCAGCAATTCGGTCTAAAACTATTTGTGCTATTTCTGAATTGTAAGCTGATCTAGGCGCAATACCTGCTTGTTCTCTTAGTTGCCTAACTCTTTCATCTGAAACGCCCCACTCTTGAGCCCATAAAGATAACTTTTTATGGGGATCGTTTAAAAATAAATTTCTAGCTTCTTCTACTGTTGGCGCTATTCTATTTGGCATTTTTCCTCCTATTCTTTATTACTCGAAAAATATCCTTTTATAAGGCATAAGAGCTGTTATGTCGAAAGCACTTAATACTGGTCCTAAAGAAGTTGATAAAGGATCTCCGTAAGACAAACTTAAATCTCCTACACTTTCACTTTGAACATTATAAAAATTACCATCATTACCGCTATCTGATTTATGTGATTCTATTTCTGTTTTTTTCTGCAATGAAGATAGCATTAAGTTATTGTTTAATAATCGAGCTACACACCTAGCAGAAGTAAACCTCATAACTTCAGGAATGGTTTGAAAACCTCCTGCATAAACTACTGTGACATTTTGCATACGAGCATCAGACCATCTAGATTTGGAAGTTTTTACTAAATAACCTTCTTCTAAGTAAGCGACATAATCTTTATCGTTTCCTAGAGCTAATGTGAAACCATCTTCAACTACTGAAGTAATTGAAACGACAGGAACTACTTTTAAAAATAAATGAGTTCTTTCTTTGCCATCAAAGTTTTCTGTAATTGATGAATTATATTCTGGGTCAAACCCTAGAAATCTTTTGATAGCTGAATCAACATATGGAATATAGACATTTGTAATGTCTGATTCTAATGTTGATGAATAATCAATTTGAATTACTGATTCTACATCAGACACACTACAAAGAGCCATTGAGACTCCTTACTTGTCTTCTGTGTCTTTTGGCTTTACAGCCTTGTTTTCTATTGACTTTTTGGGAGCATCTTTTTTAGACTCAGCTTTTTTACCCCAGCCTTGCTCTTTTAACCACTCAGTAGGATATTCTCTACCCTTGTGTGCAATTAAATCAGCTTGGCTTACTGGCAAGTCTGCTGGATCGCCTTCCCAGATTTTACCGTCTGGAAGCTTCCAAATATTTTTTTCTACTACTGTGAACATATCTTTATATTACCTCATATACCTAATTCTTAAATAGTAAAGCGGTAGATAAATCTACCGCTTTTACTAAAACTGATAACAAACTTTAGACGTTTGTTATTTTACAGAATGCTGTTGCTTTGTAAATAGGGAAACCCATTCTCATTGTTAATCTGATTGCTAGTTGATTCTTCGCAAAGAAATCACTATGGCTATCAGAAACAGCAAGATCAACACCTTGTCTCATTACTAAATGTGCAGCGTCACCACCACCGAATTTACCGACTAATGCAGTACCTTCGGCTATTACTGTGGATGGAACAACTTTTAGACCCCAAAGTCTTGGAGCAGCGTCAGCACCAAATCCGCCTGCGACTACGAATAAAGGATTCTTAGCTGCAGCACCACTTGTTGTGGTTGCGATATCTGCCACGGATGTGACAATTTGGTACCAATCTGAAGGATGCATCACAATAGCGTCTGCTTCTGTGAATGCGCCTTTTCTAATTTCAGTAATGGCTTGGTAAATTTGTCCAAGTCTTGCTAGTTCTCCTGAATAGTTCGAATAGTTAAATCCGGGAAGCCCAGATTTATTCAAGATACCTGTCAAGTTTGGAGCTGAACCAGAACCATTAATGATTTGGTCGTCCATATTTAGCTTCATCATTGTTGAGAGACGAGAGTTTACATAACCTTGTACACCTGCTACATCTGCTAATAATTCATCAGTTACTGGCAAGAATGTTGCCATTTTTCTGATGGATTCTGTTCTCTCAGTGAACGCTAATGCGCTCTCGTTTGCTGAAGAAATATCTCCAGCTTCTGCGATAGCACCTGAGTTATCTGTGAAAGTTGTTTCTTCAAGATACACATATGCATTCTGGTTTGTTTGAATTTGATCAAACAATCCGATAACGCTATCTGGATCTCTTAAAGCAGTTTCTAAGATGCCCGGAGCTCTGAGAGATTCTGGCGGATAACCAGTTGTGTTCAAAGTTGTTTTAAACTCGTATGGATTAAAATCACCTTTTGAGTCAACACCTTTTACTCCTTGATTCTTGTATGCTTTATAAGCATCTGAATCAGTAAGTTGTTCACCAATTGTTTTAAAAGCTTTTGGAGCTTCTGCTGGTGGAACAGGCATTTCGTTTACAGGTTCTTTATCTATTTCAAGAGCTTTCTCGTTTTTAGCTTTTGATTCTTCGATTTTGAGATCGTCAACCATATCTGCTAAGTCAGTATTTGCTTTCGCAATACTTTCTTTTTGATCAGCAGTATATTTACCGTTTTCGTCTGCGCCATCGAATATATTCTTAAGCTCTTCACGAGACTTTACAATCTGTTCTTTAAGATTGTCTACTTTACTCACTATTATCTCCTATGATAAATTACTTATACTTCTATGTCTACAGTCTCGGCTATAAGCCTTTGACCTTCGACCCATTCAGCGTCAAAATCTTCGTCAGTTGATTCGCTGTTATCCTCTGATTCTTCGGACACTTCCGAGACAGGAGTCTCTTCAGTTTCTTCTTCCTCAGAACTGTTGTCGTCTAGAATTTCTTCTTCGACTTCATCATTGATAGCTTCTTCGACTACACCGTTATTCTCATCGGTTTCACTATCATCAGTTGGTTGCTCTTCTACTTCTGACTCTAAAACAGCTTCATTACCGAACTCATCGACAAATGAATCTAATTCTGCCCAAGCATCGCTAAGATCGTCCTGAACCGTGCGAAGTGCTTCAGTAGCTTTTGCGCCTAACTTTCTACCGTCTTTTTGACGGAGATGCGAAATTGCTTTCGCTCTAGTTATAAGGTCATCCAATGCAGCAAGCACATCTTTAACCTCTTCCGAAAAAGTCTTAGTGACTTCTTCTGAAACTTTTAATTCTTTTTCTTCTTCAACCTCTTCAAATTCCGTATCTATTTCTATTTCTTCTTCAGAATTTTCTTCAGCTGGAGCTTCTTCAACTTCAGCTTCTTCAGCTGGAGCTTCTTCTACAGGAGCTTCTTCTGCGGGAATTTCTTCTGCAGGAGCTTCTTCTTCTGGATCTGGTTGATTCATACTTCCTGTAGTCATTACAGCTTTTGCTTCTGCAATTTGTTCTACTAATTCGTTATTAGACTTAATAGCCATTGTGTATGTTTCTTGATTAGCACCAACAAGAACTGGTGATACTTCGTAAACAGTTAGACCTTTAAGGTATCTAACACTTTCTTCATCATCACTACCGTCTTTTTGTATTTTTCCATATTCGGAATCATCTACTTTAAAACCAAAAGACCATTGTTGTAAATCGCCCATTGCTTTTACTAAGTTGTAAGCTTCTTTTCCAGACTCTGTGTCCATAAAGAACTCACCTTTAAATGTCGCTTTATCATCATCTTGTATGATTTGACCTTTACCAATTGGCATATCCCATTTATGAGCCCATACCATAGGCACATCACCTGATTTAAAACCTGATTTAATTGAGCCTGACTTTACTATGTCGCCATCTGAATCTACTTTATCGAAGACTGAAAAAACTGCAGCGACTTCGCCTTTTCCATCATCTTTAATCTCTAAGTCTATTGACTTAATATCAAAATTTTCTGACACTTAAACTCCTAAATATATAAAATTGCCAATTTCATATTTAATTCTATCAGTAGAGGTCAATTCTCAACGACCTTTTTAAAGGGATTTACTAAGTTATGTCAGATATGATTCTTAGGCTAGATATGGGTTGAGTTACTTTTCTATCTGTCTTTTTGTGTGAACCGTCTTCTAATATTGCCCAGACTTGCATTGTAGCTTCTTTATCTCCGTTATTAACAGAGACTACAACACCGTGAACTGTTGAAGGTGGCTCTGGACTTTTATCTATACTCCAAGATACAGATTGACCTACTCTTACAGACTCAGCTTTAGACTCACTCTTACTTGATTTTGAAGGATGACCTGATGGAAGTAAATCAGTATCATAAGGCTTTCTTTTAAATCTTCCAGTTCTCAATGCTCTCAAAAACCCGTTGACTCTGGCTAATGCCCACTGGTCAGCAGATCTTACGTTACCTCTGACTGAACCCGGATTTGTTCTATAAGCACCAACACCTCTGTTAAACACTTTAGCTAGAGTTCCTGTAGTTGTTCTGAATTTAGGATTACCTGCATTATGCTCTGTAACCTTGTCTTTTAAAATTTTTCTAATTCTTGCAGAGACAGCTTTCATTGCCATTTCATCAGCAAGGTCAGAAGCTTTCTTTCTTCTTTCCCTAACTAACTTCTTGCGTTCGTTTATAACTGCTTTCATAGCTGGAACTCCTATATTAAGAACTCCACCCCATTTGATAGCAGCAATAACACCATTTAATCTTTTATCGTTTTGATGTCTTCCCATATATCGTTCTCTTCTTCTTACCCAATTAAGAACAGATTCGCTTCTATCTCCTGATTGGTAAGCGCTCCATCTTCTAAAAGCATCGTTACCAGTAAATGATGTTGGAGGGTTGCCACCGTTGCCAGCCATTCTCCATATTTCTCCCCAATTTTCTTTTAAGTCTTTTGCGTAACCATAAGGGAATTGTTTATACTTTGAATTTGTAATTCTAACTGCTTGATTCATATCAGGACTTGGAAAATTAGTATCGTCTTTTCCTTTTTCTTTTGGACTTTGCAAACTATCACCTCTTTCGTACATTGCTTCTGCTTCTTCTAATGATACTTTAAGTTCTTCAACCATCTTATCTATATAAGATTTTTTACTACCCTCATAAGATTCGTGGGAAGCGCAAGGCATATAGTAAGTAATATCTTCTATAACGTGTTCGTGAGAACCCTCACACCCTATTTGTTTTGCTCTTTCTTCAGCAGCTTCTCTGCTTGTGAACATATCCATACCTCTTGTAGGAGTAACAGATATAGCTTGTCTAGTAGATTCAGGAGAACCATCTCCGGTATCCATAACCTCTTTTGTTTGTATATCTTCTTCTAGACCAAAGGTTTGATCAATACTAGCTGCTGGAATGTCGAGTGGGTCGTCTCCTCCGACAGGTACTGAGGTATCTTCAGCGTTCTGTTGTGCTGGAACTTCAGAGGCATCTACTTGTTGCATATTAAGTGGTCTCAAGTAAACATTGTGAGAGTCATCGGCAGGTAGTCCTACCATATTTCTAGCTTCACCTATAGTTGCCCAACCCCCGCTTACAGCAGAGTTCATTCTTTTGTACAATTCATCTTGATCTTGAGATAAAGCCCTTACGCTTTCAATATCATACTTACAATAAATATTATCGTTGTCATCAAACTCAGGTAATAACTGATAAGTTAATTCATCAGCTACTGTTCTCCAAAGAGGTACAAGTTTTTGCTCAGTAAAGTATTCTCTTAATTCTCTTGTGTTGCTATAAGTTGCTGAATTTAGACCAGCACCCAAACCAGCAAGAACAGCAGGCACACCCATTACAGCTGCAACTCTTTCTTCTGGCAACCTTCTAAGTTCTGTTAAATTCATATCTGATGGACTGAATGAGACAACGTCTATATTCATAGATCCAGTAAGAACCATAGGCATACCCCTATTTGCTCCGCCAAATTTTGATTTATACATTTCAGATATAGCTTCTGCTTCTTCCCTTGTTGGTCCACCCATTGCATCAGAGGAAGGTGATAAAATAACTCCGGGTATTGCCATATTGTGCAATAAAGAAGTAGAGTACTGACCCGCAGCCTCATCTCCAAGTATTTCTCTTAAAACTGTTTTTATAGGAGCATAACCTCTTCTATGGTCATTAGGATCTACACCTGTTCTAATGTGAACAATGTCAGTAGTTGGAATGTCTACTGTATCTGTGTTTGGTGTGTATTCGTAATGTGTTATAAGTTTGTCTGTATTTCCTTTTGCTGTTATATAAGGAGCCATAAGAGGAACTAATTGAACAACTTGTCCTTTTTTGTTTCTATTTTTATAAAGATAAGCATCTCCTTCAACACTCATAGAAGAAACTAAGTAATGTGAAAGTATTGCTCCAGACATAAAAGGGTTAGGTCTTTTAAATAATTTAGATATAGGATGTTTTGATAATTGAACATCTTGACCTGTGTCATCTTCTTTAAATACTTGTAATCTAGGTTCAGCAAAAGCTGTAGCTAATACACTTAAACAAGCAGCTACTGCAGAGTTACCTGAACCATTACCTATTTCTTCTAATTTATCTGAAGGAAAATATCCTGATTGTGTGTTGTATCCATATACTGAGTTGTCTAGCGCTGATGCTAGTGATTGATTAAAATTTAATCTTTTTAACTCGTCTCGTCCTGATGGAGTTAATCGTTTCGTAAATTTTTGAAACGCATTTAATTCGTTAGCCATTCATCTCCTAAACTAGTAAGCTGTCCATTGTCTACGCTCGTTCAAGTTCAGGATACCATATCCGAGTGCATCTACCATATCATCGTGGGCTCCAACAGGAAAGGTGAATAACTCTCTTTCCATAGCATCGAGCCAAGGAGCATCTGTCTTAAAATAGACATCTCCAGCTTCCATCCTAGCAGATAAAGTCAATGCTCGTGCAACTTTATCCTTATCCGGTTTAACTTCTTTAACCCGCATTCCTTGACGTTTAGCCATTTGAATTAAAGAAAGTTGAAATCCCTGTCTTTCCATAGTTACCCATCCAGCTTGATGTTTATCTATCATTTTCTTAATTGCACCTAATATATCTGGTCCTTCATACTTTTCACGTAAACAATCGACAACAATCATTTTGTTATCTTTCGTCAAAGCAATAGCTATTATAGCAGTATAGTCTGCATCTTCTTCAACAGAAGTAGCTATATCTGTAGCCAAAAATATTGTGCATTCATTTTTGTCGTATGTCTGTCCATTTAATAAATAGTTACCGCTTTCGTCATATGACCAATACTGCATCCATTCAGGTTTAATCATACCTTGACCAGCTTCTACAAACTCTGCCATATATTCTTGTGCAAAAACAATAGAACCAACTTCTGTTTTTGCTTGATCAACTTCATCAGGATCTATTCTTGGATTGTCGTAAGTTGAAAATTTAAACCTTTCCCAATTAGCTGCGGTTTCAGCTGTTTCCCATAGGTTATAAAACCAGTTGTTCATACCCATAGGTGTACTAATAAATAAAGCTGATCCTTTTCTTTCAGTAAGTGTAGGTCTCAATACCTCAGCCCAAACTTCAGGCTTAACAAAAGCAGCCTCATCCATAACAATAAAATCTAAACCTTCACCTCGAAGCCTTTGTGGGTTGTCAGCTGACCTAACAGCAATTTGACCACCATTTGCTAATGTAAATTCCATATTAGCAATAGATATTTCTGGCTCTATTTCTCTAGGAAAAGATTGTGCTGTTGCTTGTATGTCTCTCCAACCTACTCTAGCAATAGCAAAAGTAGGAGCAATCCACCAAGCTCTACCACCTCTAAGTGCTGTTTCCATACACATTTGAACACCTAATCTTGTTTTACCAAATCGTCTACCTGCACATAAAATTTTCCAACGTGCATCAGAATCAAAGACTTGTTGTTGTGCAGAATGTAAAGAAGGTAGCTTTGGAATATATAAAGAGTTATCTGACATATGGCTATCCTAAGACAGCCATTGATGGGAGGAAGTCGGAGTGGAAGACCGACTAATGAATTTTACCATATGACACCTTTTCTAAATGCTTTTTCTTTATTATATAATCTAATCTTATCTAATCTCATCTAATCTCTTCTTATCTCCTCTTATCTATATGAGTTAGTAACGCGTTACCATTTGTACTTAACTTTCTTAGCTTCATTATACTGTTTAAAAGATTTTTCAGTTAAATCACTAGGATTTCCATCCCACTCAACATCTACAGGAGTTTCGAACATTACATTTTTAGAAATTTGTCTTTTGGTTGGACTTTCACAAAGTATACACTTAATGGAAGGATCTTCATTTATCTTATGAGTTATCTCAAATATTTTTTGACATTCAGCATTTAAGCACTTGTAATCGTATCTAGGCATCTTGATCCGTGAACAAAGAATAAAAGTAATTTAAATAACTGTTTCTTTTTTCTGCAGGTATCCAAACCATAATCATTGCAGCAGCATTTTCTAGATACCTCTTAATTTTTTTATCTGCAGCTTTCTCCGGCAATTTCTCCTCCTTCACAACAAGCTATTGCTTTTTGCTTATAAACTATACATTTTTTATTATAACAGTATAGTCCAGCGTGTATCTCTAATAGAGGAATTTGACAAACAGGACAGTTCACATCATTGATTGACCAATAACTAGTATAGCTGAGACGGTTACTAACCAGCCACTTAGTTCTGCTCTTGAAATTTTTGTGTTAGTTTTTTCGTGAAGGTCATCTATTCTTTCATTGATTTTATCTTGACCCTCTAAAATCATAATCAACATTTCTTTTTGTGTAAAACCGTTGCTCTTGTGATTTGTCATTTTTTTGTCCTGTCTATTTTACTAAATGCGTCATTTATTTCTTCTAAAGTTAATTTGCCATCGTCTAAATATGATCTTGATAGGTCTTCTGCAACCTTAACACACCCAAGCGTACCGGCTAGGATTATGGCATCCATTATGTCGATACCTACTAAAGTACCAGCACCAATAGTCGCTAAACCATTAGCAGCAAAAGTTGCCAACATACGCCAAAATATTTGTTTAATTTTAGCCCAAGTTGATAAACCTGTTCGTACTTTTTTCTTCCTAGCCATAGGTAAACTATTTACCTCCGCAACATCCGCTTCCGCAGCATTCCATAATTAGTCTCTCAATCTGATAGTCAATAACCAAATAATTATAGATACGACTATCGCTATACCTACAATATCTTGTGCTGTTCCAGTTAATGTAAACCAAGCTATAAAGAAACCTAGCAAAGTAAATATCTGAGCTATAGACTCTTTGATTGCATCAATAAACCATTTAACTAAAACCTTTAATATACTTGGGACTTTCTTTATTATTTTTTTAAAGTTTCTCCAAGACCATTTGATAGAAATTGAAAAACCTTTATAGGTATTTTTTATACCCATAATAATACCTTTTAGTAAATTTATTATTGCATAATAAGGTAGTCCAAGCAAATTGTATAATGCTTTTATTATTTTTTTAATCATTTAAAATCTCCTAGTAAGTAGGGAACCAGCCTGAGCAATAACTTGAGAAACTATGATGACGGGGATCACAACCTCTTGAGCTTTCTCTTTTTGGTCATTAGTCATATCATACCCTATGTTGCTAATTGTTACTTCTGAAAAGTCAACATCAGTAAAAGATTCTATAGGATTTTCTAAAAATGCTTCTACTTGCACCTCTGTAACAACATCAGCAAGAGTATAATTTTCTACTTCGGAGTTTTCTACAGCTCTTTCTACATACTCACTGACAGCTTCTGCAACAACTTTATCATCAGCAGCAACTTCAGCAATAATTGCAACGTCTTCTTCTTCTTCAAAACCTAAAACCTCAGCAACTGCCTGTACTTCTTCTTGAGATAACTCTTCTACTGTTTCTACGTCAACTACCTCAGCAACAACAGCCTGTACAACTTTAATAGTTTGTTCGTCAGCGGATGCTAAGTTTTCTACACCAACTTCTGCTATTTGTTCAATAACTACAACAAGTTCTTCTGTTGCTAGTTCTTCAACAAACTCTTCAATAACCTCATCAAGCTCTTCTTCATAAACCTCAAGTTCTTCTTCAGATAGTTTATCAAGCTCTTCTTCTTCAAGAATAATAATTTTTTCAGCTTCTATAACTTCAGTAAGTTGTTCTGTGTTTACGACTTCTTCAATAACTTCAGTAGCAACTTCTACAACAAGTTCTATTTCTTTTTCTGTAAGATCTTCAATATCTTTTTCTTTAATCTCTTCAAACTCTTCAACAGTAATTGTTTCTGGTAAAACTTCTTCAAGTATTTCTTCTTCTAAGTCGTCAACATAAGTTTCAATTATTTCCTTACGCTCTTCTTTGTAATCCTCATATTCCTCTTCTGTAAAATCTAATATTTCTTCTTCTGCAAGTTCTTCAAGAAATATAATTTCTTCTACAGATTCTTCTATAGGTTCTTCTTCAAAAATAATTATTACATCTTCTGGAATTTCAGTAAAAAGTTGTTCTTCTTCTACTGTATAAGTATCTTTATTTTCTTCAAAAAACTTATCTACCTCTAGATAAGTCTCAACAAATTCTTGAAAAAATGCTTCTTGTTCTTCAATCTGTTCTTCAGTAAGTGGATTACATTCTTCTTCAAAGCACTCAGTGCCGTCTTCAGACCATCCATCGTTAGCAAAGAA